>Ga0209258_100110_pt1 | contig 201322 bp, 195 predicted proteins | sample Araplaol_mTSA_r2_FD_184281 | JGI IMG/M metagenome (GOLD analysis project Ga0209258, IMG submission 184281) | Arabidopsis root microbial communities from North Carolina, USA - plate scrape CL_Col_mTSA_r2 (SPAdes) (version 2) | ecosystem: Host-associated > Plants > Roots > Endosphere | place...
CCTGCGGCAGCAATGCCTGCTGTTGCGGTTCGTAGGGCAAATAGCTCATACCCAAAATCTACCCGCCACACGATCAGGCGCGTATCGGTCCCACCCCGTAGTCAAGTTCTGCCGCGCAGACTCCTAGCCGCCGCGCGCCTCCACCGACTTCAGCGCGGCGCGCGCTTGGTCTATCGCCTCGCGGTTGAGCTCGCGCGACGACGGCGTGCCCACGCGCGCGTTGTGCAGCACGCCTTCGAGCAGCGGCCGCGCCTGCGCGTCGCGGCCGAGGCTGGCCAGGAAGATGCCGTAGGCGGCCTGGGTCTCGGTGGAGTTGTGCACCTGGCTGGCGTGCTCGAACGCGGCCAGCGCGCGCGTCTCGTCCACCTTCGTGAGCGCCTGCGCGAGCCACAGACAGGCGTCTCCGCCGGCGTCGCGCGGCGAGTCGGCGATCAGCCCCTCCAGCGTGGCGGCCGCGGCCGCGTGGCGGCCGGCGGCGAGCTGCGCGCGAGCCAGGCCACGGCGGAACTTCACGTCCTTGGCGTAGGGCCCGCTGGCGCAGGCCTGGAACTGCTCGATGGCCTCGTCGTTGTCGCCGCGGGCCAGCAGCGCCTCGGCCAGGCGCGAACGGTTGTCGACGGTGGGCGTGCGCTCGAAAGCGAGGCGCGCCTCGCGCAGCTCGCGGTTCGGATCGACGAGGGACTTCACGGCGCGCGCCGACTTGCGCGCCACCGTGGAGTGCCGCATCTCCGGCAGGTATTCGGCGAAGAAGTAGATCAGGCTGCCCAGCACCGGCGCGATGATCAGGATCATGATCCAGTACATCTGGCGCCCGGTGCGCACGGCATGCACGGCGAAGAAGATCGCCACGGCGTAGTTCAGGATGAACAGGATCGGCACGAACAAGTCCCTTCTTTTCTCGGAAGGCGAATTGTAGGTGCCGACTGGCTGCTAATCCTCCAGTCCAAGCTCCTGGATCTTGCGCGTGATGGTGTTGCGGCCGATGCCCAGTTTCTGCGCGGCCTCGATGCGGCGGCCGCGCGTGAGCGCCAGCGCCGTGCGGATCAGCTGGCCCTCGAACTGGCGGCTCAGCTGCTCCCAGACGTCGGGCGAGCCGGCGTCGAGCAGCGTGCGCGCGGCGAACTCGAGGTCGCCGAGCCAGCTGCCGCCGCCCGGCACGCCGGCCAGGTGCGCCGCGGGCGACGCGGAGCCGGCAGGCGCGCCCTCGCTCCCTGCGCCGGCCGGCGCCCAGCCGCCGCCGAGGCCCTCGCCGGGCGACGCGGACATGGTGTCGCTGGACGACGGGCGCACGAAGGCGCTGCGCGGGGCCAGCAGCTCGGGCGGCAGGTCCTTGCTCTCGATCACCTGCGCCGGCGCCATCACGGTGAGCCAGTGGCAGATGTTCTCGAGCTGGCGCACGTTGCCGGGGAAGTCGAAGCCCTTGATGGACTCGAGCGCGTCGTCGGTGATGCGCTTGGGCTCCACGCCCAGCTCCTTGGCGCTCTTCTGCAGGAAGAAGCGCGCCAGCGCCGGCACGTCCTCGTTGCGCTCGCGCAGCGGCGGCAGCCGCAGGCGGATCACGTTGAGGCGGTGGAACAGGTCTTCGCGGAACACGCCCTGGCGCACGCGCTCTTCCAGGTTCTGGTGCGTGGCCGCGATCACGCGCACGTTGCTCTTGATGGGCTGGTGGCCGCCGACGCGGTAGAACTGGCCGTCGCTGAGCACGCGCAGCAGGCGCGTCTGCAGGTCGAACGGCATGTCGCCGATCTCGTCGAGGAACAGCGTGCCGCCGTCGGCCTGCTCGAAGCGGCCGCGCCGCATCGTCTGGGCGCCGGTGAACGCGCCGCGCTCGTGGCCGAACAGCTCGCTCTCGAGCAGGTCCTTCGGGATCGCCGCGGTGTTGATCGCCACGAACGCGCCGTTGCTGCCCTGGTCGCCGCGCGGGCTGTGGCGGTGCAGCGCGCGCGCCACCAGCTCCTTGCCGGAGCCGGACTCGCCGGTGATCAGCACGGTGACGTTGCTCTGCGACAGCCGGCCGATGGCGCGGAACACGTCCTGCATCGCGGGCGCCTGGCCCAGGATCTCGGGCACCGGCAGGTTGCGCTCGTCGAGCACCTCCTCGCGCAGGCTCTCCTCCAGCGCGCGGCGGATCAGCTCCACCGCCTTGGCCAGGTCGAAGGGCTTGGGCAGGTACTCGAACGCCCCGCCCTGGAACGACGAGACCGCGCTGTCGAGGTCGGAGTACGCCGTCATGATGATGACGGGCAGCCCCGGCAGGCGCTCCTTGACCTTGGCCAGGAGATCGAGGCCCGACCCTCCCGGCATGCGGATGTCGGAGACGAGCACCTGCGGTTCGTCGGTCTCGAGCGCGGTCAGGACGTCGCGAGTGGTGGCGAAGCTCCGGACGGGCAGCTGTTCGCGGGCCAACGCTTTCTCGAGCACGAAGCGGATGGATGGGTCGTCGTCAACGATCCAGATGGGTTTCATGCGGTGCGCGCTGCAGGTCAGTGCAGAGGAATCAGGATCTTGAAAACCGTGCGTCCTGGAACGCTGTCGCATTCGATCGTGCCCAGATGCTGTTGCACGAACGTTTGCGCCAGCGTCAAGCCCAGTCCCGAGCCGCCTTCCCGCCCCGACACCAGCGGATAGAAGATCTGATCGCGAATGGACTCGGGGACGCCCGGGCCGTTGTCCTCGATATGCAATTCCAATGCCAATCGGTAGCGCTGCTTGCCGATCGTCTCCTGCCGGGCGATGCGCGTGCGCAGGACGATGCGCGCCACGCCCCGCTCGATGTGGTCGGCCAGCGCCTGGGTGGCGTTGTGCACGATATTGAGCACCGCCTGGATCAGCTGTTCGCGATCGCCGCGGAACTCGGGGATGGAGGTGTCGTAGTCGCGCTCGATGACCAACCCACGGGGGTATTCGGCCAGCACCAGCGAGCGGATGCGCTCGAGCACCTCGTGGATGTTCAGCTCGGCCACCACCTGGGCCTTGCGGTGCGGGGCCAGCAGGCGGTCGACCAGCACCTGCAGCCGGTCGGCCTCGTGGATGATGACCTGGGTGTACTCGCCCAGCTCGGCCTGGTCGATCTCCAGCTCCAGCAGCTGGGCCGCGCCGCGGATGCCGCCCAGCGGGTTCTTGATCTCGTGGGCCAGGTTGCGGATGAGCTCCTTGGTGACCTGCGCCTGCCCCAGCGCGCGCTCCTCGCGGTCCTGGCGGGTCTGCTGCTCGATCTCGATCATCTCGACGAACACGCGACCGCCGTGGAGATCGTGCTGGCTCACGATGACATGCACCGGCAAGGTGGCGCCCGACGACACCGACGAGCGCTTGAGCGACCCGTCGAAGCGGCGCGCCGAGAACTCGTTGCGCGACACGGCCGCGATGGCCTCGGACAGCGCGGCCGTCTCGCGGAACCAGTCGTAGATGCTGCCGCGCGTGAGCTTGCGGCGGGCCACGCCCACCACCGCCTCCAGCACCGAATTGGCGAACACGCACTTGCCGTCGGGCTCGACCACGGCCACCAGCGTGGCGAGGTGGTCGAACGCGGTGTAGTCGATGCCGCCCACGGGCAGCGCGGCGTCTTCGGGGGCCGGAGCCGGCGCGGGCGCCGGGGCGGGCGCCGCGGCCGGCGGGACGCGACGCGGTGCCATCAGGGCGTCTTCGCGAGTTCGCGCGTGATCGCGTTGACGTCGGACTCGGTGCGCTCGATCTGGGCCTTCAGGTCGGCCGTGCGGTCGAGGTACTTCTGGTAGTTCTTCTCGTCGCCCTTGCGCTCGGGCTGCCCGTTGTTGTATTCCTTCTGCAGCGCGTCGAGCGCGGCCTGGGCCTTGATCAGCTCGTCCTGGAGGATCTTGCGGGCATCGGAGTCGCGCGCCTTCTGCTCCTGCGCGTCGACCTTGCTGGCCGACGGCCCCTGGGCGGCGGCGACGCGCGCTTTCGGCGCCGGGATGGTGGTGGGCTGCTGCGTGACCATGGCCTTGCAGCCCTTGGCCTCCGCCTCCTTGGCCGAGATCGTGTTGGTGAACACGTTGCCCGGGCACTGGTAGTAGGTGTCGGCCGCCTGGGCGGCGCCGACGCACCCCAGCAGCGCCGCTGCGAGGAGCGACGCCGGACGGCCGCGGGCGGCGGCCCGGAGGAAGGAAGCGGTTGCAGTGGCCACGTTCATCATTTCATTGTGGCGCAAAACGGCGCGCCGGATGGTGACCCAACGTGTCGGGGCGCCCTCTGGAGGACAGCGGGCGCGGCCGGGGGTGCGTAAAGTGGGGAAAAGGCGCTCGCGCATGAAAAAAGCGGCCCGTCGCCGGGCCGCTTTCGAGCGAAGGGCGCAAGCCGCGCCGGATGCAGCACTCGGCCGCTCCGGAGCAGATCCGCGCCCCTCGAGGGGTGGCCGCCGTACCCGGCGGCCGGGGCTGTCTTACAGCGAGTAGTACATGTCGAACTCGACCGGATGGGTCGTCATGCGCATGCGCTGGACGTCCTGCATCTTCAGGTCGATGTAGGCGTCGAGGTAGGCATCGGTGAACACGCCGCCCTTGGTCAGGAAGGCGCGGCCCTTGTCCAGGTGCTCCAGCGCCTGCTCGAGGCTCGAGCAGACGGTGGGGATCTTCGCGTCTTCTTCCGGCGGCAGGTGGTACAGGTCCTTCGTGGCGGCTTCGCCCGGATGGATCTTGTTCTCCACGCCGTCGAGGCCGGCCATCAGCATGGCCGAGAAGCCCAGGTACGGGTTCATCATCGGATCCGGGAAGCGCGCTTCCACGCGGCGGCCCTTCGGGTTCGCCACGAACGGGATGCGGATCGAGGCCGAGCGGTTGCGGGCCGAGTAGGCCAGCTTGACCGGGGCTTCGTAGCCCGGGACCAGGCGCTTGTAGCTGTTGGTGGTCGGGTTCGTGATGGCGTTCAGCGCACGGGCGTGCTTGATGATGCCGCCGATGTAGTACAGCGCGAACTCCGACAGGCCGGCATAGCCGTCGCCGGCGAACAGGTTCTTGCCGTCCTTCCACACCGACTGGTGCACGTGCATGCCCGAGCCGTTGTCGCCGACGATGGGCTTCGGCATGAACGTGGCCGTCTTGCCATACGCGAACGCGACGTTGTGGATGATGTACTTCTGCAGCTGCACCCAGTCGGCGCGCTGGAGCAGCGTGGAGAACTTCGTGCCGATCTCCATCTGGCCGGCGTTCGCCACTTCATGGTGGTGAACCTCGACGGGGATGCCCATCTGCTCGAGGATCAGCGACATTTCCGAGCGCATGTCCTGGCCGGCGTCGACCGGGGGCACCGGGAAGTAGCCGCCCTTGACGGCCGGACGGTAGCCCTTGTTGCCGTGCTCGTAGGCCTTGCCCGTGTTCCAGGCGGCTTCCTCGGCTTCGATCTCGACGAACGAGCCCTTCATGCCCACGTCCCAGCGGACCGAGTCGAAGATGAAGAATTCGGGTTCCGGGCCGAAGTAGGCGGTGTCGCCGTGGCCGGAGGACTTCATATAGGCCTCGGCGCGCTTGGCCAGCGAACGCGGATCGCGCTCGTAGGGCTTGCCGTCGCTGGGCTCGACCACGTCGCAGGTCAGGATCAGCGTGGGCTCTTCGAAGAACGGGTCGATGTTGGCCGTGTTCGGGTCGGGCATCAACTGCATGTCCGACGCCTCGATGCCCTTCCAGCCGGCGATCGACGAACCGTCGAAGGCGTGGCCGGAGACGAACTTGTCTTCGTCGAAGTGAGACACCGGCACGGACACGTGTTGTTCCTTGCCACGGGTATCGGTGAAACGGAAGTCAACGAACTTGACCTCGTTTTCCTGCACCAACTTCATCACGTCGGCGACGGTCTTGGACATCAAACGGCTCCTAAATTTGTTTGGCAATTCACCGGGTCGGCGCACGGCACCGACCGTTTCAAACGGGTTGCGGGGACTGGGAAAGCAGGTTCTGTGCCGCTGGAGAGCGGATCATCGCCTGCCGGTGTGAGGGCAGCTCGGCGGTGCGGATCGCGCACCGCCATTGTGCACATCATTCAATGCACCAAAATGGAACCTTTTGCGCACCATTTCAGGATGGATCGATCTCGGCCGCACCGGTGGCCGCGGCGCCGTCGCGCAGCGCGGCCATGGCCAGGTCGACCTCGGCGGGATCGGCGCCCTTGACGCCGATCTCGATGTGGGGGCCCAGCGCCGGGTGGTCGACGCTGGGCAGGCTGAAGGAACGCACGCCGGGGAACGCCGCCTCGACGCGCTCGAACACGGGGATCAGCGCCGACTCGTTGGTGCCGCGCACGCGAACGGCGCGCAGGGCGAGCGCGCCGCCCTGGCCGGCGTAGAGGGTGTCGAGCACCCAGTCGAGCATCGGGTGCGCCATCACCGGGAAGCCGGGCATGAAGTGCAGGTGGCCCACGCTGAAGCCGGGGATGCGGTTGTACGGATTCGGGATCAGCGTGGCGCCGGCCGGGAACACGCCCATGTTCAGGCGCCGCTGGTGGTCGGCGCCGCCGGTGTCGTAGGCGACGCCCTTCTCCGCGGCCATGGCGATGCCGCGCTGGGTGATCAGCGCCGCCGCCTCGGGGTGCAGCGCGAGCTCGACGCCCAGCGCCTGCGCCGCGCACTGGCGCGTGTGGTCGTCGGGCGTGGCGCCGATGCCGCCGAACGAGAACACCGTGTCGCCGGAGGCCGCCGCGGCGCGCAGCTCGGACACGATGCGCGCCGGCTCGTCGCCCACGTAGCGCGCCCACGCGAGCGCGAGGCCGCGCGATTCGAGCGCGGCGATGGTGCGCGCGAGGTGCTTGTCCTCGCGCCGGCCCGAGAGGATCTCGTCGCCGATGATGAGCGCGCCGAAGATCATGGCTCGATCGGCCTCGAATCTTCGTAGCCGAAGCGCTCCTGCGGCGGCACTTCCTCCACCAGTTGCAGGTCGGACGACGGCGCCACCACGGGCTGCGCGGCGCGCATGGCCGTCTCGGCGTCACGCAGGCTGGCCAGCACGGACATGCCGTAGTGGGTGAACCAGAGCGCCGAAAAGGTGAAGATCATCGTGTAGAGCCAGAGCGCGGCCGGCATGACGACGGGCGCGAGCACCAGCAGCTTGATGCTGATCGTCCAGATCAGCGAAGGCACGCCGCACAGGAAACCGCACACGATGCCCATCGCGAGCATCGGGCCGCGATGCGCGCGCCGGATGGCGTCGCGCTCGGCGACCGAGGCATGCTCGGCCAACGAATCGAAGCCCATGATCCGCTCCGTCAACCAGCCCCAGATCAGCGGAGGCACGACGAGCGCAACACCCGGGATCAGCCAGAACGGCAGGGAGACCATCACCATGAACAGCGCCGCAGCCGAATAGGCGAGCGACAGGAACAGCCCACTGAGCCACGATCCCCCATGGCGACGTTCGAGCGCTGGAAAACGGCGGCGGCTGACCATCGAGACCACCGCGGGCGTGACCCAGACGCCGACCAGGGCAAGGGTCAGTGCGACTTCCACCGGAATGACTGCCGCGACGACGATCAGCAACGCGACACCGGTGCGGAAGTCGGCTCCCAGGAAAGACGAAACCCACTCGAGCGCCGAGTTGACCAGCGACCAGTGCTCCAGCCCCGACCGCACCGCGTCGATCGCCTGCTCCCAGAACAGGTAGCCGACGCCCAGCGTGAGGACACCCGCGACGACCAACGGCAATAGCGACAGCACCAGCACCCTGGGATGCAGGCAATAGGCCACCGCACGGAAGAACGAGCCGAACAACAATTTCATCGGGCGTGAGGATAAGCGAGCGAGGTGCGCGGTGTGTGAAGTTCAGCGAGGGTTCAGTCGTCGTCGCCGCCCAGGAGGCTGCCGAGGCCGCCCAGGATGCCACCCGCGGCCAGCCCGCCGAGCACGCCCGCACCGCTGCCGGACCCGGCCCGATCGCTGCCGCCGCCGTTCTGCGGCGCGGCGGCGAACACGCGGCTGGCCAGGCGCGAGAACGGCAGGCTCTGGATCCACACGGTGCCCGGGCCGGTGACCTTGGCGAAGAACAGGCCCTCGCCGCCGAACAGGGCGGTCTTGATGCCGCCCACGTACTGGATCTCGAAGTTGACCGTCTGCGTGAACGCCACCAGGCAGCCGTGGTCGATAAGCAGCGTCTCGCCGGGCTGCAGCTCGCGCTTCTCCACCGTGCCGCCGGCGTGGATGAAGGCCATGCCGTCGCCCTCGAGGCGCTGCATGATGAAGCCGTCGCCGCCGAAGAAGCCCACGCCCAGGCGCTGCTGGAACGCGATGCCCAGCGACACGCCGCGCGCCGCGCACAGGAACGACTGCTTCTGGCAGATGAGCGCGCCGCCCACCGTGCGCAGGGCGATGGGCAGGATCTTGCCGGGCACCGGCGCGGCGAACGCGACGCGGCGCTTCTGGTTGGCCTGGTTCATGAACACGGTGGTGAACACGTTGGCGCCGCTGACCAGGCGCTTGCCGGCGCCCACCAGCGCGCCCCACAGGCCGGAGTTCTGCTGCGAGCCGTCGCCGAAGACCGTGTCCAGGACGATGCCGTTCTCCATGAACATCATCGAGCCGGCCTCGCCGACCGCGGCCTCGCCGGGGTCGAGCTCGACCTCCACGAACTGCATCTCCGCGCCCTTGATCTCGTAGTCGACCACGTCCATCGCCATCCCGGTTCCCCTTGCTTTGCCGGAACGCATTCTCCGTCAAGCCGCGGCCTCGGTTAAAGCCATGACGGAAACGCATTTGGCGCCGCGCTATCCTGCATCCACCGCCAACTCCGAGCGGCCCGGCCACAAGCCCCTGGCCGCCACGAACGAGACATGACCCAACCCGTCCAGACCGCGGCCGCCCGACCGGCCCGCCCCGCCGTCCTCGACCTCATCGGCAACACGCCCCTCGTCGAGATCACGCAGTTCGACACCGGCTGCTGCCAGCTCTTCCTGAAGCTGGAATCGCAGAACCCCGGCGGCTCCATCAAGGACCGCATCGGGCTGGCGATGATCGAGACCGCCGAGCGCGAGGGCAAGCTCAAGCCCGGCGGCACGGTCATCGAGGCCACCGCCGGCAACACGGGCCTGGGCCTGGCGCTCGTGGCCCGCGCCAAGGGCTACCGCGTGGTGCTGGTGGTGCCCGACAAGATGTCCTCGGAGAAGGTGCTGCACCTGAAGGCGCTGGGCGCCGAGGTGCACACCACGCGGTCGGACGTGGCCAAGGGCCATCCCGAGTACTACCAGGACATGGCCGCCCGACTGGCGCAGGAAGCCGGCGGCGACGCGTTCTACATCGACCAGTTCAACAACCCCGCCAACCCGCTGGCCCACGAGATGACCACCGCGCCCGAGATCTGGCAGCAGATGGGCCACCGCGTCGACGCCATCGTCTGCGGCGTGGGCTCCGGCGGCACGCTCACCGGGCTGAAGCGCTACTTCCAGCGCGTGTCGCCCGGGACCGAGTTCGTGCTGGCCGACCCCAAGGGCTCGGTGCTTTGCGACTACATCGCCACCGGCACGTTCGGCGCCGCCGGCTCCTGGGCCGTGGAAGGCATCGGCGAGGACTTCATCCCCTCCATCGCCGACCTGACCGACGTGCGCACCGCCTACACCGTCGACGACGAGGAGAGCTTCCGCACCGCGCGCGAGCTGCTCAAGCGCGAAGGCCTGCTGGCGGGTTCGTCCACCGGCACGCTGCTGGCCGCGGCGCTGCGCCACTGCCGCGCGCAGACCGCGCCCAAGCGCGTCGTCACCTTCGTCTGCGACACCGGCACGCGCTACCTCTCCAAGGTCTACAACGACAGCTGGATGTTCGACCAGGGGCTGCTGCACCGCGCTACCGTGGGCGACCTGCGCGACCTGATCTCGCGCCGCGTGATCGACGATTCCGTCATCAGCGTCTCGCCCGACGACACGCTGCTGACCGCGTTCCAGCGCATGCGGGCGGCCGACATCTCGCAGGTGCCGGTGTTGCAGGACGGCAAGCTCGCCGGCCTGCTCGACGAGTCCGACCTGCTGCTGCACGTCAGCGGCGATTCCGAGCGCTTTCGCCAGCCGGTGCGCCAGGCCATGAACCGCCAGCTGCGCACGCTGCGGCCGGATGCCGGCCTGCAGGCGCTCATCACGACGCTGCAGGAAGGCTGGGTGGCCGTGGTCGCCGACGCGAACGGCTTCTACGGCCTGATCACCCGCTTCGACCTGTTGAACTACCTCCGCAAAACGCTTGCCTGAGCAAACCACCATGAGCAACGACGACAAGAAGCACGGCTTCGAGACCCGCGTCATCCACGCCGGCCAGCATCCCGATCCGTCCACCGGCGCGATCATGCCGCCGATCTTCCAGACCTCCACCTACGTGCAGTCCAGCCCCGGCGTGCACAAGGGCTACGAGTACTCGCGCAGCCAGAACCCCACGCGCGAGGCGCTGCAGCGCTGCGTGGCCGATCTCGAGGGTGGCCTGCAGGGCTACGCGTTCGCCTCCGGCCTGGCCGCCATGTCCACGGTGCTGGAGCTGCTCGACGCCGGCGCGCACATCATCGCCAGCGACGACCTGTACGGCGGCTCGTTCCGACTGTTCGAGCGGGTGCGCAAGCGCTCGATGGGACTGCAGGTGAGCTTCATCGACATGTCCGACGCAAATGCCGTGCGCGCGGCGCTGCGGCCCGAGACGAAGCTGGTGTGGGTGGAGACGCCGTCCAACCCGCTGCTCAAGCTGATCGACCTCGCCGCGGTGGCGAAGATCGCGCGCGATGCCAACCTGATCGCCGTGGCCGACAACACGTTCGCGAGCCCGTGGGGCCAGAACCCGCTGGCGCTCGGCTTCGACATCGTCGTGCACTCCACCACCAAGTACCTCAACGGCCACTCCGACGTGGTCGGCGGCATCGCGGTGGTGGGCAAGGAGCCGCGCCAGGCCGAATGGGCCGAGCGCCTCGCCTTCCTGCACAACGCGGTGGGCGCCATCGCGGGTCCATTCGACTCGTTCCTGGCGCTGCGCGGCGTCAAGACGCTGGCGCTGCGCATGGAGCGCCACAACCAGAGCGCGCTGGCGCTGGCGCAGTGGCTGGAGGCGCATCCCAAGGTGGCGCGCGTGCACTACCCCGGGCTGGAGAGCCATCCGCAGCACGCGCTCGCCAGGCGCCAGATGCGCGGCGGCGGCGGCATGATCTCCATCGACCTGAAAAGCGATCTCGCGGGCTCGCGCCGCTTCCTCGAACACGTGCACCTGTTCGCGCTGGCCGAGAGCCTGGGCGGTGTCGAGAGCCTCATCGAGCACCCGGCCATCATGACCCACGCGTCGATCCCGGCCGCGCAGCGCGCCGCGCTGGGCATCGGCGACACGCTGATCCGGCTCTCGGTGGGCATCGAGAACCTCGACGACCTGAAGGCCGACCTGGAGGCCGGGTTCGCGCAAATCTAGAGGTGCTGCCTCACTCGATCGCGTAGAGCCGAGAGTCGGCGCTGCCGATGTAGACGGTGCCGCCGGCCACCAGCGGCGTCGAGAAGAACGATCCGACGCCTTGCTGGCGCCGCGCGCCCTCCTCCGTCGCTTCGCCCCAGGTCGACGGGAACAGCAATCCCGCGTTGAAGCGGCCCTCGGCGTCCAGCACCCAGTCGCGGTTGGCCTTCGCGGCGTCGGTGCGGAACTGCCAAAGCAGCCGGCCATCGGCCAGGTCGCGCGCCTGCAGCGAGCCGTTGAGCACGCCCAGCAGCACGGTGTCGCCGGCGACGGTGGGCGAGCCGAACACGTAGGCCTGCGTGGAGCCGGTCGGCTGCGCCGGCTTGCCGGTGGCCGCGTCCACCACCTGGTACTGCGCCGTGTCGGAAGTGGCGAAGATCACCTTGCCCTTGATCACCGCGGGCGAGCCGACCACCCAGCTGCCGGCGGTGTCGACGGCCCACTTCTGCGCGCCGTCGCGCAGGCCGATCGCGTAGAGGTGGCCGTCGCGGCAGCCCACGTAGACCGTGCCGTCCGCGATCGCGGCAGACGACTGGAAGCCCTGCTGGTTGTGGATCAGCGGGTCGACGCCTGCCTGGAACGCCCAGCGCTGCGCGCCCGTGGCGACGTCCAGCGCGTAGAGGCGGCCGTCCCAGCTGCCGATCACGACGAGCCCATCGGCCAGCGCGGGCGAGGCGTGCACGACGTCGCCCGTGGCGAACTTCCAGGCCAGGCGGCCGCTGGCGGCATCCACTGCGTAGACATGGCCGTCGCCGCTGCCGAAGAAGACCTTGCCGTCGGCCACCAGCGGGCTCGACAGGTAGACGTCGTACATGTCGGCGAAGGTCTGCGTGCGCGGCTGCATGCCGTGCAGGCCGCGCGCCTCGAAGCGGCGCTCGCCCCCGGTGGCGAACTTCCACAGCACCTCGCCCGTGCGCACGTCCAGCGCGTGCAGCTTGCCGTCGTAGCTCAGCACGAACACGCGGTCGCCGGAGATCGCCGGCGTCGACGGCACCGGGCCGCCCGTGCGCGCCATCCAGCGCTGGCGGCCGCTCGCGGCATCGACCGCGTAGACGTTGCCGTCGTCGCTGCCGAACACCACCAGGCCGTCATGCCAGACCGGCGACGAGACGACGCGGCCGCCGGTGGGGAACGTCCACTTCACGCGGTGGAACTCGCGCGGCGCCGCGCTCGCGGTCGCGCCGTGGTGCGCCGCGTCGCCGCGGAACATGTCCTGCGCCGGCGCGGCCGAGGCCGCGACGACGGCCAGCGCCGCCAGGAAATGCGCGGCCCTCATGACGCCTGCTCCCGGTGCAGCACCAGCGGCGCCTCGAACGGACCCTGGTTGAACGCGCCATCGATCAAGCCCGCATCCGGCGTGAAGCGCCCCTCGATCGTGACGTCGGCGGCGCTCGCGCGCAGCGTGAGGTACTCGCGCCCCTGCGTCACCTGGTCGATCTCCAGCGTGGTCGTGCGCTTGCCCACGATCACCAGTTGGCCGCCACCGCCGCCGCCGGGCCGGTTCGCCAGTGTCAGCGTGACCTGGCGCGCGTAGCCGCCCAGTTCGTAGCGCCCCGTCCAGCGTCCGGCCAGCGCCGCGCCGAGGACGGAATTGGCGATCGGGCGATCCACCTGGGCCGCGCCGGTGCGATGCAGGCTCATGCGGGCCTTCTGGCCGCCCAGCGTGAACTCGCCGGCCAACGCGCCGTCGTCCGCGCACGCGAGCGCCACCTGCGGCGCCGCGCCGCCACCGCCGGCGAACGCGGCCGACAGGTCGAAGCGCACGTCGCAGCCGGCGACCGCCAGCGCGGACAGCGGCGCGCCCTTCACGCCACGGTCAGGCAGGATCACCGAGCCTTCCCACCGGCCGGCGGCGGGCGCCAGGTCGACGACAAGGCGGAGCGGGTTGCCGGGCACGTCGGCGACGCCTTCCCAGCGGCCGGCCATGTCGGGCGCGGCGATCGCGCCGGCGCAGGCCAGCACGCCGGACGCAGCGATCACGCGCCGGCACAAGTCAACGGGGTGTCGCACGAAGCCTCCTCGGCAGCGGGGATGCGGCCAATGTAGGCACGCGCCGCGCGCGGCGCGCCGTGGATGCGACGAGCGGGGGAAAGCGCGCCGCGAACGGCGGCTCAGTAGTTCGCGACGGCGCGCACCGCGCTGGCCGGCTTGTCGAGATCGGCCAGCAGCTCCGGCGCGACGATGGCGAACGGCACCGTGCCGTACGACAGCAGGCGGTCGTGGAAGTCGTGCAGCGACCCCTTGTCGCCCGTGCGGAGCTGGTACTCCGCCAGCAGTTCCTCGAGCTGCCGGCGGCCCACCGTGTAGGCCAGCACGTAGCCCGGGCGCAGCGCGTAGCCGGCCACGGCGGCCTCGGAAGCCGACTTGGTGAAGCCCGACTGCTCCTCGAAGAACTTCGCGGCCTGCGCGAGCGTCCATTCGCCGCTGGCCAGCTTCACGTCGACGATCACGCGGGCGCCGCGCACGCGCTCCCAGCGCGCCGTGAACAGGCGCGCGTCGAGGTCGTCGCCGTACAGGCCCAGGCGCACGAACATCTCCTCGCCGTAGAAGGCCCAGCCTTCGGCGAACGCGCCGTAGTACTGGATCTTGCGCACGTAGTCGGAATGGCGGCGCGCGATGGACAGCTGGAGGAAATGGCCCGGCATCGCCTCGTGGGCCGCGGTGGCCAGGATGCGGTCGCGGTCGAAGTCCTCGTTCATGTCCAGGCGCTCGGCGGCGTCCTTCAGCGACTCCGGCGGCGTGATGAAGTAGTAGCCGCTGGCCGACCCGGCGAATAGCCGCGGCGACTCCATCGACGCTCCGGGCGACACCGGCTGCTGGAACTTGGGCGTCTCCACGACCTCGATGGAGCCCAGCCAGTCGGGGATGGTCAGCAGGTCGCGGTCGGCGACGAAGGCGCGCAGCTGCGCGATGCGGTCGCGGTAGTAGTCGATGAGCGCCGGGCCGGCGGGCGCCATGCCGCCGCCGCTCTCGGCGCCGAAGGCCTGCTTGCGATGCGCGGCCAGCGACTTCAGCCACGATTCCTCGGCCCAGCCGTGCGCCAGCTCGTCGCGCGCCATGCCTTCGAGGTCGCGCGCCGTGAAGGGCAGCAACTGTTCGCGCCGCAGCATCTGCTCGTAGGCCGCCTGGCCCATCGCGAAGTTCTCCGGCCACGAGTCGACGTGGGCCTTGATCGTGGCGTCGGTCTTCGCGAGCGTGGCCAGCAGCGCATCGCGCGCCGCCTCGAAACGCTTGAACGCGGCCGGATCGCCCGCGAGCTGCTCCTTGGCGGCCTGCGTGAGCGCGCCGTCGAGCAGGTCGGGCGCGCCGGCGATCTGCTGGCGGCCGGCCACGCCGTAGAGCTTGCCCGGATGCGTGACGAGCCTCTGGCCGGCCTCGACGTAGGCCGGGCCCTTCTCCAGGCGCGCGGTGATGTCGGCCCAGGCCCTGGGCACGTCGGCCGCGGTGGCGCCGTCGCGGCCGGGAACGGGCAGGTGCAGGAACTGCGTGTAGATCACGTCGATCAGGCCGACCGCCGGTGCGGCGTAGTCCTTGCGATCGGTCTGGCGCACCAGCAGGTTGTCCAGGTGCTCGTCGATCTGGGCGCGCAGCAGCTTCGCGTCGTCGGCGTCCACCAGCGAGATGCCCGCGCCCGCGGCCTGGCGGATGGCGTCCAGGCGAACGATCCAGGCCTTCAACTGCGCGACGTTCGCTGCCCGGGTGGCCTCGGTCGGAATGACGAGTTCACTGTCCAGGCCGGAAATGCCGAGATAGGTGGCCGTCATCGGATTGGCCTTGGCGCCGGCCTGGATCATCTCCTGGGCAAGACTGGTGAGCTGGTCGTGGGTGGCCGGCGCGGCGACGGCATTGGCGGAGAGCAGGCAGGCCAGCGCGAGGGCCAGCGACGTCTTTTTCATGGCGGAGATCCGTTTTTCACGGGAACTGGCGGGAATCGAGGCGACGCATGTTACGTCGGGCCGGCTCACCGACGCGGAGCCCACGCTCACGTGCCTGGCTTTTCGAGCGCCTTGGCCACGAAGGCGAGCGCTTCCACTGCCGCGTCGGGCGAGGCGAGGAACTGCGCCTGCACGATGGCGCCGTCGATCGCGAGGGCGAGCGCGCGCGCGGTCCGCGCGCGCCCGGCCGCGGGCTTCATCAACCGGGCCACGGCAGCCGTCATGTCCTGCTTGTGGCGACGCGTGGCCTGCACCACCGCCGGCAGTGCGGGGCCCAGTTCGCCGACGCTGTTGAGGAACGCGCAGCCCCGGTAGCCGCCGCCGGCGAACCACTCGCGCAACGCGGGCGCGATGGCCGCGGGCGTGCCGCCGTGGCGCGCCAGCGCGTCGACGAACCAGGCCATCCAGCGCGCATGCCGGATTTCGAGGAACGCCAGGACCAGGTCGTCCTTGCTGGCGAACTGGCGGTAGAACGTCACCTTGGCGACGCCCGAGTCGGCGATGACGCGATCGATGCCCGTCGCGCGGATGCCGTCGCGGTAGAACAGGTCGTGCGCAACGTTCAGGATGCGTTCGCGCGGCGGCACGGCGATGGGCATGGTGTTCATGGCCCATTGTAGACAGGGCTGTCTACTTCCCCTAGACTCGCTGCCGATGTAGACAGACCTGTCTACCCTCAGCCCGACGGAGACGCCATGGACCCCAAACCCCCGCTGCCGCCCTTCACCCTCGAGTCCGCCGCGCAGAAGGTGCGTCTGGCCGAGGACGCCTGGAACTCGCGCGATCCGGCGCGCGTGGCGCTGGTCTACACCGAGGACACGCGCTGGCGCAACCGCGCCGAGTTCCCCGTTGGACGCCAGCAGGTGCGCGAGTTCCTGGCGCGCAAATGGGCGCGCGAACTCGACTACCGCCTCATCAAGGAACTATGGGCGCACGACGGCAACCGCATCGCGGTGCGCTTCGCCTACGAATGGCGCGACGACTCGGGCCACTGGTTCCGCTCGTACGGCAACGAGAACTGGGAGTTCGACGAGCACGGCTACATGATGCGGCGCTTCGCCAGCATCAACGACCTGCCCATCGCCGAGGGCGACCGGAAATTCCATTGGCCGCTGGGCCGCCGGCCGGACGATCATCCGGGACTGGGCGACCTGGGCCTGTGAGCCCTTGTGCGGCGCCGCATTTGACCCTGCCCCCGTATCGCGCCGCCCCGCGATCCACCATTCGCATCCCTGACCACCTCGAGGATCCAAGCCATGCCCAAGATCGGTTCGACATTGCTCGCCCTGGCCGCCCTGCTGGCCTCGTTCGCCGCCGGCAGCGCCCTGGCCGCGGACCTCAAGCTCACCGGCGACCAGGAGGTGCCGGCCAACACCAGCACGGCCGTCGGCACCGACAACATCACCGTCGCCGCCGACGGCGCCGTCAGCGGCAGCGTGACGGCCCCGACGCTGCAGGCCATGGCGGCCCACATCCACGTGGGCGCGGCCGGCGTCAACGGGCCGGTGATCATCCCGCTGACGGGCGGCCCCGGCGGCGTCTGGTCGGTGCCCGCGGGCGCGAAGCTGACGGCCGAACAGCTGGACGCCTACAAGGCCGGGAACCTGTACGTCAACGTGCACACGCCCGAGCACAAGGGCGGCGAGATCCGCACCCAGCTCAAGCCCTGAGCCGCGCGATCAGGTCCACGGCGGCGGCGGGAGCACGTTCCTTCGCGCCGTTGATCATGAACATGAAGACGTCGCGCGACGCCGCCGCCGGCGCGCCGCCGTCGCCCGCCACCAGCGGCAGCCCGGCGGGCTCGCCGCCGGCCGCCCACGCTTGCGCGCAGTCGGCGAACGACTGCAGCACGTCGGGCGCGTAGCCGGTGGGCACATCGGACTTCGCGTTCATCAGGCGCAGGTACACGAAGTCGGTGGTGAGGTTGGCGAACGACGGGTAGTCGGGCGAGTCGGTGAACACCACGGCCGCGCGGTATGCCCGAGCGAGTGCGAGGAACTCCGGCACCATGAAGCTGTCGTGCCGCACGTCCAGCACGTGGCGCAACGGACGGCCGTCGACGTCGGCCGGCAGCAGCTTCAGGAAGGCCTCGAAGTCGGCCGGGTCGAAGCGCTTGGTGGGCGCGAACTGCCACAGGATCGGGCCCAGCTTGTGCTCGAGGTGCGCGAGGCCGCTGCCGATGAAGCGGCCGATCGACTCGCCGGCCTCGGCCAGCACGCGACGGTTGGTGGCGAAGCGGTTGGCCTTCAGCGAGAACACGAAGTCGTCCGGCGTCTCGGCGAACCAGCGCTCGAACGACTTGGCCGTCATCGTGCTGTAGTAGGTGCCGTTGACCTCGATGGCCGTCACCTGCCGGCTGGCGTGCTACAGCTCCTTGGCCGCGGGCAGTTTCGCGGGATAGAAGTTGTCGCGCCAGGGCTCGTAGGTCCAGCCGCCGATGCCTGCTCGAATCCGGGTCATGTGCTGCGCTCCTCGATGGGGAACGCGCTTTTTACCTCAATCCGGCGGCGGGCGCGTTCAGCGCCTGTAGTCGAGCTGCCAGAGCAGCTTCCAGGTCTTGCCGCCGTCGCTGGTGCCTTCCCAATCCCACGTGAATGCGTTCGCGGTGATGTGGTGGAACACCATGCGCTGGCCCTTGACCTGGTCGCCCACGGGCGTCAACGCGGTGGAGAACAGGCGCCTGTCGCCGTCGGCACTGGCGGTGAGCGCGAAGAAGCCGCCCTGGTTGTCGGCCCAGGCCTGGTGCCACTGGCCGGCGGCGTCGCGCACGCTCAGCGAACGGCCCTTGAGCAGCGGCGCCGGATCGGCCGCGTCCTGCTCGAACTGTTCCTCGATGACGCGGCCGTCGAGGATGCGCGCCACATGGTTGCGCGCCTTGCCGGTCGTGCCGTCGGCGTTCTTCCACGTGACGTTCCAGTCGCCCACCCAGAAGTCGAACATGTCGGGGGCCTGCGGCACGGGCGCCGGAGCGGCGGAAGTCGTCTGCATCGTGAGCGCCAGCCAGAGGGAGGGGATGATGAGCCGCATGGGACACCTCGCGGAGCCGAGACGTCCCTTGTAGCCGTGCCCACGTTCCTGCGCCGCGTCGTTGCGACCGGCGGCGGTTGCCGGGGAATGGACGACGCTCAGGCGGACGCGGACAGCAGGTCGAACAGGCTGCGCGCGATCACCTTCGTCGCTCGCCGCAGGTCTTCGAGATCGAGGTGTTCGTCCGCGCGCTTGGCGTTCGATTCGAGCACCGTGCGCGGCCCCGCGCCGTAGATCACCGCCGGGATGCCGCGCTCGCTGAACAGGCGCGCGTCGGTGTACAGCGGCGTGCCGCAGACGGGAATCTCCTCGCCGAAGATCTCGCGCGCATTCCGCGTGATCGCGTCGACCAGCGGCGCGTTGCCGGGCAGCGGCTTCAGCGGGTGCGCCAGCAGCAGGCGCTTCAGGTCGACGCGGATGCCCGCGCAGGTCGCCGCTGCCTGCAAGAGGGTGTCACGGATCTCCTGCTCGACGGTCGCGGGATCCTCCTCGGGAATCATGCGGCGGTCCAGCTTGAGCACCACCGTGCCGGGCACGACGTTGGTGTTGGTGCCGCCCTCGATGCGGCCCACGTTGATGTACGGGTGCACGATGCCCGCCACCCCCGAGCGCACCTGCTTGTAGGCGACATTTCGCGAATAGAGCGCGTTGAGGATGGCCACCGCGCCCTGCAGCGCGTCGATGGCGGTGTCGGGCACGGCGGCGTGGCCCATGCGGCCGTGCACGGTCACCTCCATCTGCAGGCAGCCGCTGTGCGCCGTCACCACCTGGTAGCTGAAGCCGGCGGCCACGAGCAGGTCGCACTTCGCGAGCCCTTGCTCCAGCAGCCAGCCCGGGCCCAGCGTGCCGCCGAACTCCTCGTCGTAGGTGAAGTACAGCTCCACGCCGCCGGACAGCTGAGGGCGCAGCGTCTCGAGGGCCCGGGTGGCGAACACGTAGGTGGCGAAGTCGCTCTTGCTGACCGCGGCGGCGCGGCCGTAGAGCTGGCCATCGACGATGGCGCCGCCGTACGGATCGTGCGTCCAGCCCTCGCCGGGCGGCACGACGTCGCCGTGGGCGTTGAGGCCGATCACGCGGCCGGCGTCGGCGTAGGTGCGGCGCACGACCAAGTTGGTGAGCGACTGCAGGCCGTAGTCGTGCACGCGATCGGTGGGCACGTGGTGGGACTCGGCGAAGAAGTCGAACTCCGCCAGCAGCGCGGCGGTGCGCTCGGCGTGCGGCGCGTTGTTGCCCGGCGGCGTGTCGGTGGGCACGCGAACCAGCGCTTGCAGGAAGCGCACCTGCTCGTCGAAGTGGGCGTCGATCCAGGCGTCGAGTCGGGCGGCGGCCTGCGTGGTCATGGGTTGGGCTCCTCGGCCAGTTGGGTGAGGAAATGGAGGAAGGCCTCGACGGCCAGCTGGGTGTCGGCGGCGTTGATCGCCTCGAGCGGGTTGTGGCTGATGCCGTCGTTGTCGCCGCGCATGAACAGCATCGCCTGCGGCATCGCCTCGTGCAGCTTCATCGCGTCATGGCCGGCGCCGCTGGGCAGGCGGAAGACCGGCGTACCGGTGGCGGCCACCGCATGCTCCCAGCGCCGCTGCAGCGCGGGGTCGCTGGGCGCCGCGCTGGCGCGCAGGGTCTCCTGCAAGGTGTAGGCGAGCCCGCGGCGCGCGGCGATGGCGGCCAGCTCGGCCAGCACGTCGGCCACCAGGGCGTCACGCAGGCCGTCGCTCGGCGCGCGCAGGTCCAGGCTGAAACGGCAGCGGCCCGGCACCACGTTGATCGAGCCGTCGGGCACGTGCAGCTGGCCCACCGTGCCCACCAGCTGCGACACCTGCGACGCGCGCCGCTCCACGAACAACGCGAGCTCGGCCACGCCGGTGGCCGCGTCGCGGCGCTGGCCCATGGGCGTGGTGCCGGCATGGCAGGCCACGCCGCGCATCTCGCCCACGAAGCGCACGCTGCCGTTGATGGCCGTGACCACGCCCAGCGGCAGGCCGGCACCCGACAGCACCGGCCCCTGCTCGATGTGCACCTCGATGAAGCCGCGGTAACGCGCGGGATCGCGCTTCAATGCGGCGACCGCGGCAGGGTCATGGCCCGCGGCGCGCATCGCCTCGTCCATCGTGATGCCGTCGGCGTCGCGCAGCGCCAGCCACGCGGGATCGAAGCGGCCGACCAGCGCGCCCGAGCCGATGAAGGTGGCCGCGAAGCGCTGGCCTTCCTCCTCCGCGAAGCCCACCACCTCGAGGTCGAACGGCAGCCGGCGGCCCTGGCGCGCGAGCTCGCGCACGCAGGCCATGGGCACGAAGATGCCCAGGCGGCCGTCGTAGCGCCCGGCGTTGCGCACCGTGTCGTAGTGCGAGCCCGTGAGCAGCCGCGGCGCGGCGGGATCGGTGCCGCGATAAAGCCCCACCACGTTGCCCACGGCGTCGATGCCCACCTCGTCGAAGCCGTCGCCGCGCATCCACGCGGCCAGGTCGGCGGCGCAGGCGCGGTGGGCCTCGGTGAGGTAGGTGACCGTGAGCGGCCGCGCGGCGCCCGCGGGCACGTCGGCGAGCGGCACGTCGCTGTGGCGCGCCAGCTCGTCCGCGCGCGCCAGGATCGCGTCGCCGAAAGGTGTTGAGGGCATGGCCTCGATCCTAGTGCAAGGTCGCGAGGAACTGTTGCAGCTCGGGCGTCTGCGGCGCCCCGAAGACCTGCTCCGGCGGCCCGATCTCGTGGATGCGGCCGGCGTGCATGAAGACGACGCGGTCGGCCACCTTGCGCGCGAAGTTCATCTCGTGCGTGACCATCAGCAGCGTCATGCCCTCCTCGGCCAGGCCCTCCACCACCTTGAGCACCTCGCCCACCAGCTCGGGGTCGAGCGCCGAGGTGATCTCGTCGCACAGCATCACGCTGGGCTGCATCGCCAGCGCGCGCGCGATGGCCACGCGCTGCTGCTGGCCGCCCGACAGCTGGTCGGGCCAGGCGTCGAACTTCTCGGCCAGGCCCACGCGGGCGAGCAGCTTGCGCGCCGTGGCGTCGTTCGCCTCGGGCTGGGCCTTCTTCACCAGGCTGGGCGCCAGCATCACGTTGCGGCCCACGCTCAGGTGCGGGAACAGGTTGAAGCCCTGGAAGATCATGCCCACGTGCTGGCGCAGCTCGCGCATGGCCCGGGCGTCGTCGTGCTTCAGCGGCTGGCCGTCGACGTGCAGCGTGCCTTCCTGGAACTCCTCCAGGCCGTTGATGCAGCGAAGCAGCGTGCTCTTGCCCGAGCCGCTCTTGCCGATGATGGCGATCACCTCGCCGCGCTTGACGTCGAGGTCGACGCCCTTGAGCACCTCGTTCGTGCCGTAGCGCTTGCGCAGCTGGCGGATGTCGACGATGGAGAAGCTGGAATCAACGGTCACGGCACATCCTTCTCTCGAGACGTTTGCTGTACGCCGAGACCGGCCAGCACAGCAGGAAATACATCAGGGCCACGCAGGCATAGACGGTGAACGGGCGGAAGGTGGCGTTGGTGATCATCGTGCCCGTCTTGGTGAGCTCGATGAAGCCGATGATGGAAGCCAGTGCCGTGCCCTTGATCACCTGCACCAGGAAGCCGACGGTGGGCGCCACCGCGATGCGCAGCGCCTGCGGCGCGACGACGTGGCGCAGCTTCTCGCCGAAGCTCAGCGCGAGGCTGTCGGCCGCCTCCCACTGCCCGCGCGGGATCGCGTCGACGCAGCCGCGCCAGATCTCGGTGAGGTAGGCGCTGGCGTATAGCGTCAGCGCCGCGCCCGCGGCCACCCACGGCGACACGTTGATGCCGAACAGGCCCAGGCCGAAGTAGGCCAGGAACAGCTGGATCAGCAGCGGCGTGCCCTGGAAAACGTGCACGTAGGTCGACACCGCCGTGGCCACGCCGGGCCACTGGCGCAATCGCGCGGTGAGCAGCGCGAGCCCCACCGCGCCCCCGCCGATGAACGCGATCAGCGACAGCGCCACCGTCCAGCGCGCGGCGAGCAACAGGTTCCACAGGATCTGCCAGACCGGGAAATCGACCATGTCACCTCCCCGCCGGCGCGATGCGCCCGAAGATCCAGCGCGGCCCGGCCCACGTGAGCAGTTGCCGCAGCAGCACCGCCATCGCCAGGTACAGCGCCGCCGCCACGAAGTTGGCCTCGAACGAGCGGAAGTTGCGGCTCATGATGAGGTTGGTGTAGTAGCTCAGCTCCTGCGCCGCGATCTGGCCGCACACCGCCGAGCCCAGCATCACGATGACGATCTGGCTCACCATCGCCGGCCACACGCGGCCCAGCGACGGCGGCAGCACCACCTTGAGGAACACCTGGCCCTCGGTCATCGCGAGGCTGCGCGCGGCCTCGAGCTGGCCGCGCGGCGTGCTCTCGATGCCGGCGCGCACGATCTCGGCCGCGTACGCGCCCAGGTTGAGCGTCATCGCGATGATGGACGCCGCCTCCGACGACAGCCGCAACCCCAGGCTGGGCAGGCCGAAGAAGATGAAGAACAGCTGCACGATGAACGGCGTGTTGCGGATCAGCTCCACGTACGCGGCCGCGATCGCGCGCAGCCACGCGGGGCCGTGCGTGCGCGCCCGCGCGCAGGCCACGCCCAGCGCGAGGCCCAGCACCGAGGCCACCGCGGTGAGCCCCAGCGTGAACGCCGCGCCGCGCAGGAGCAATGGCCAGTCGACGAGGACGGCCGCGAAGTCGAGCTGGACCATGGCCGCGCTCAGTTCGGCAGGTCGCCGGCGCCGCGGCCCAGCCACTTCTGGCACAGCCTGTCGATCTCGCCGCTGGCCCTGGCCGCCGCGATGATCTCGTTGATCTTCAGGCGCAGCTTGTCGTCGCCCTTGGCCACGCCGATGTAGTTGGGCGATTCCTTGAGCAGCAGCTTGAACTCGGTGCCCAGCTGCGGGTTGCGCGCCATCATGTTGCCGGCCACCGAGGCGCCGGTGGCGATCACCTGCACCTGGCCCGAGACGAACGCCGACACGGTGGCGTTGTTGTCCTCGAAGCGCTTCACGTCGGCCGTGGGCGGCGCGATCTTGCTGAGCTCCATGTCCTCGATGGCGCCGCGCGTGACGCCCACCGATTTGCCGCCGAGGTCGGCCGCCGACTTGATGGACAGCGTCTTCGGCGCGAACACCGCCTGGAAGAACGGCGAGTAGGCGGCGGTGAAATCGATCACCTTCTCGCGCTCCGGGTTCTTGCCCAGCGTGGAGATGACGAGGTCGGCCTTGTGCGTCTGCAGGTACGGAATGCGGTTGGCGCTGCTGACGGGCACCAGCTCGACGGCCACGCCCAGCCTGGCCGCGATCAGCTTGGCCATGTCGACGTCCAGGCCCTGCGGGGCCATGTCGGTGCCGACGAAGCCGTAGGGCGGGAAGTCGGTGGGAATCGCGATGGCGATGGACTTCTTCGCCATCACGCCGTCGAGCGCGCTGTCGGCGAACGCGGCCGTGGAGGGGAACAGGCCGGCACCGGCGGCCAGCGCCAGGGCGATGAAGGTTCGACGTTGCAGGCTCATTCAATTCTCCTTGTGGCGCCGTTGCGGCGCGCGCGTTGCGGACGGGGACGGGGTCTCGGGGATCAGGTCGGTGAACAGGCGCCGCGCGCGGCGCGGCCTGGCGGCAGGCGCGGCCGGTGGCTGCAGCGCCTGGCGCAGGGGATCGAGCGGATCGACCTGCGGTGCGGGCGCGCCGAGCGCCGCGGCCACGGCGCCGATGTGCGCGCGCATCAGCTCGGCAGCACCGGCGGCGTCGCCGCGCTCCAGCGCCGCGACGATGGCCACGTGCTCGCTGCACGACAGCTCCGCGTCGTGCGTCGACTGGAACACCGTGGCCACCAGCGTGGTGCGCGCCGTGAGGTCGCGCAGGATGTCGGCCAGCAGCGGGCCGCTGACGCAGTCGGCCAGGCACACGTGGAAATCGCCCAGCAGGTAGCTGCGGTTGCCCGCGTCGGGGGCCTTGATCGCGGCCTGCTCCGCCTTGTAGTGCGCCTTCAGGCGGGCCAGCTTCGTCCTGGTCAGCGGCCTGGCCAGCGAGTTGAGCATGCCCGTCTCGATGGCGATGCGCGCCGAGAACGCCTCGGTGGCGTCCGCGCGCGAGGGCTGCACCACGAACCAGCCGCGCCGGCTGCTCACCTCCACCATGCCGCGCGCCGACAGCCGCGCCATCGCCTCGCGCACCAGCGTGCGGCTGACGCCGAAGACGTCGGCGAGTTCCTGTTCGCCCAGGCGCTGGCCCGGCGCGATGCGCCCCGACAGGATGGCGTCGACGACGTGGGCGGCGATCTGCGGCGCGCTGGAACGCGAGGGAACGGTGGTGGTGCTCAAGATGCGCTGGTTTGGAGCCCCCGGCCCCATCGCCGTGCAGGAATGCGGGCGGCGGGGCTTGGATGCGTTGTTTGTATACAAGCTACGCAAGGGCCATGCCCGGTTCCAGGATCGGCCGCCGGGCGCGTCCGCGCGGCCTGTTCCGTGATGAAAGTCAGGAATGGGCCCGGAACCTGCCGCTTTTCCCCGGTTCGCAAGCGGCGCCCCCGGCGAGACTGGCGGACACCCCCGCCGCCCGTCCTGCACATGAACCGTCGATACGCCTACCGCGACTACGAGATCCTGGTGTCAGCCCGACCGGCCGGCGGCCAGCCCGGCTGGCGCCCCGAGATCTGCGTCATCGCCCCGGACGACCGCTGGGAGTTCGTGCCCACGCACCATTCGCTGGTGGCCAACGACCCGGGCTGGTGCCTGGAGATCGGCCGGCTCTGCGCGGAGAGCGCGATCCAGAGCATGGATCCGGCGCGCGAGCGCGCCACCCGCGCCGGCCCCTTGCACTGAGAGGACGCGGCTCGACGCGCCGCGCAAGGCGGCAGGCTCGCTGATTGCCGGCGCGCTGCCATTTGCGCGGGTTTACCGATCGAGCTGGTTCGCACAGCCGCCATGAACGGGGGATCGTCACCATGGACAATGTCTCGCCCTGCCGCCTCTCCACGCTCCACTGGACTCATCCGTTAGCGCGCGCACTGGCGCATCGCGTCGGCAGATTCTTCTCGATCGGCATGTTCGCCGTAGGGTTGCTGGCCGGCCCGCCGTCGAACGCGACGACGCTCGTCGGCACGGCCACGATCCCGGCCACGCAGGACGGCAACCCCGCCGGGATGGCCGAGGCCTTCAGGGCGACGGCCGGCGCCGGCGGCACCGCCACCCAGATGTCCGCGTACCTGGACGCGGCCAGCACCGCCAGGACGGTGGTGCTCGGGGTGTTCACGGACTCGAGCGGACACCCCGGCAGCCTGCTGACCCAGGGCGTGATCAGCGCCCCTGTGGCCGGCGCGTGGAACACGGTGACCGTCTCGCCCGTGACGCTCGCGTCGGGGCAGGCCTACTGGCTGGCCATCCTGGGGCCCGCCGGGGCCGGCACGGTCAGCTTCCGCGACGCCGCCGGCGGCGGAGGCTCGGAGACCAGCGCGTCGTCCAGCCTGTCGTCGCTGCCCGCGACCTGGAGCAGCGGGACCAGCTACTCCGACGGCGCGCTGGCCATGACCGTGTCCTCGGCCGGCAGCAACGTCGCGGTGCCGATCCTGGTGACCTCGCCGTCGACGCTGTCGTTCTCCGCGGTGGCCGGCGGATCGAACCCGGCCGCGGCCGCGCTGAGCGTCACGAACGGCGGTTCCGGCACGCTGTCGTTCACGTCGGCCGCGGGCGCGTCGTGGCTCGGCGTGTCGCCCGGCAGCGGCACGGCGCCGGCAACCGTGAAGGTCAGCCCGTCCATAGCCGGACTGGCCCCCGGCACCTACACCAGCCAGGTGACCATCTCCACCGGCTCGGCGGCCAGCACGATCCCGGTCACCCTGACGCTGGGCGCGCCGGCCGCGGTCCTGTCGGTGTCGCCGGCCACGCTGTCGTTCAGCGCAATCGCCGGCGGCTCGAATTCCGTCTCGTCGACACGTCTCGCGATCTCGGGTGCCAACGGCACGGCGCAGGCGTTCACGCTGACCAGCAACCAATCGTGGCTCACGACGTCCCGTTCCAGCGGGACGACGCCGGCCCTCGAGCGGATCTGGGTATCGGCCGCGGGCCTGTCGCCCGGGACGTACATCGGCCAGCTCATGGTCACGCCCAGCGGGGCCGGTGCCTCGGCCGCGGTTTCCGTTCCCGTGACGTACACGGTCGGTTCCTCCACGCCCTCGGGGCACGCGATCTCCGGCACCTTGTCCCCGGCCTCGCTGGGCGCCGGGGCGCTCGTCACTCTGAGCGGCTCCACCACCCGCACGACCACGGCAGACGGATCGGGCAACTATGCGTTCGGCGCCGTGGCGGACGGCAGCTACTCGGTCTCGCCCAGCAACGCGGGGATCGCCTTCAGCCCGTCCGCGCAGGGCGTGGTGGTCAACGGCGCCGACGTGGGCGGGGTGAACTTCACGGCGGCCAGCAACGCCACCACCCTCTTCTTCGACGACTTCACCGGAACGTCGCTGGGCTCCGCCTGGACCGTCGTCCAGCGGCGCGGGCCGGCCGTGCAGGGCGAGAACGAATGCAACACGGCCGGCGCGGTGGGTGTCGCCGGCGGCATCCTGAGCATCACGACCTCGGCCACGCCGGCCACCTGCGGGGATGCCGTCACGGCGGCCAGCGTGCAGCCCTACACCTCCGGCGACATCCAGTGGACGAGCCTGAACTTCACCTACGGCTCGGTGGAGGTGCGCGCCAAGTTCCCGCCCCAGAACACCGGCACGTGGCCCGCGATCTGGCTCCTGGGCTCCAACTGCCAGGCCGCCAACCTGATCAACGGCTCCGAGGCGGCGGCCTACGACGGCTGCCCGGCCCAGGGCGCCTCCAGCTACCGCGAGATCGACGCGGTGGAGTGCGACGGCCGCAGCTGGTGCCACATCGTCGTCGCGCAAGGCAGCGCGGGCTGGTCGAACCTGTGCGCGTTCCCCGTCGACGCGAACTGGCACGTCTTCAAGCTCAGCTGGACGACCGCCGCGGTCTCCATGGCGGTCGACGGCACGCCCACCGGATGCAGCTTCGCCAACACGGGGCTCAACGGGCCGATGTTCCTGATCATGCAGACCCAGACCACCGCCGCGGGCGGCGTGGCGGGGCTTCCCAACAATGCCAACCTGCCGACGACATTGCAGGTGGACTACGTGAAGGTGACGCAGCCGTAGCGCCGGCTGCGCGGCTCAAGGCGCCGCGCAGCCCGGGCGATCGAACAGCGCCGCCAGCCCGCACGCCGACGTGAACATGCGGCGCTCGTCGTGGCCGACGCCGTCCACCGTCAGCACGCGGTGGCGCAGGCGGTCGCCGTCGCGCGAGCGCAGCATCGCCACGTAGTTGAGTCCGCGGGCGTGGCGGTCGGGGCCCTGGGCCTCGCCGGCGCACGTGACGTCGAGCGCAGGATGGTGCGGATCGGTGTCGGCGCCGCCCAGCAGGTAGGTCACGTCGCGCCGCACGTAGCGGCGTTCGAGCGTGGCCGCGTCCTGCGTCACGTAGGGCGGCAGGTCGCCTTCGAAGCCGTATTTCCAGCGGTCCGCCCTCGGGCACGCACCGGCGACGGCCACCGGACGCTCCGGCGAGAACCACAGGTAGGACGACGGGTTGGCCACCACGTAGCGCACGACGATCCCGCGCGCCTCGAGCGCCGCGGCGCCGTTGCCGACGACGGCGTAGCGCTGCACGATCTGGCCACCGCCCGAGTGGCCGGCGATCACGACCTGGCGCAGGTTGGGGAAGGCCGAGGCGTCGGCCAGGCGCGCGAGGATCGCATCGATGGCCGAGAACGAACTGATGGCGGCCGGCGCCGTCGCCGGCAGGCCCCCCTCCCACGCGGCGCCGTGCCAGCGGAGCACGTCGTCGTCGAGGCCGCGGGCCTGCGCGTCGACCTCGGTGAGGAACTGCGGCACCAGCACGAGCGTGCGTGGCGCCTCGTCGCCCGCAGCCATGGCCAGGGCCGCGCGGGCGGTGGCGAAGTAGGTCGACGCGTTCCTGTCCACGCCGTGGATCACCAGCACGACGCGCGTGGCGTCCGGCTGGGGCGCGCTCCAGTCGGCGCTGGCGTACAGCGGCAGCCGGGCCCCGCTCGCCACCACGACCCGCTGGGGGCCCACCTCGGCCACGGGCGTGCTGCCGGGGGCGTGTCGACTCCACGCCGCGCCGGCAAGCAGGCACAGCGCGACGCTGGTCGTGATGAGGATTCGCCGGCTCGTCGTCATCGCGTTCCGCTTCGGATGGAAAGTTGGCCGGTCGCCATCAGAAGCCGGGACTGTGTAGCCCGTGTTGCCGCGCCAACGAAAAGGGCGACCGAAGTCGCCCTTGCGCCCTGGGTCGCTCCAGGCGACCCCCGCGAGATCAGTTCGTCTTGCGGCGCTTGGCCAGCGTGCCGACCAGGCACAGGCCGGCCAGCAGCAGCGCGGCGTTCGCCGGCTCGGGAACGGCGGCCGCGACGTCGAGGGAGTATTGGGCGCCCTTGGTGCCGGCGGTGCGGCCCTCGACTGCGTAGAAGTAATTGCCGGCGGCAAGGTGATCGACCAGCGCGTCGGGGCTGACGCCGAAGCTGATCTGGTCGATCAGGGTGTACGACGACAGGCTGCTGCCCTTGAGGAAGGTGCCCGAGTACAGCTGCAGTTCGCCAGCGTTATTGGCGAACGCGTAGAACTTCGGGTTGGGGCTGACGATCTGCGCCCCCGCGGTGACGTCGTCGCTGACCAGCAGCTTGAAGTCGTAGGTATCGGTGAAGAAGGAGCCCACGGGCTGCTTGGCCGACACGGTCCAGGAGACGTTGCCGCCGTCGTTGGCCGCGTAGTCCGTCCCGAAAGTGACGGTTCCAATGCTCGTGTCAGTCGTGATGGGTTTGACGACCGGCGTGGCCGAGGCGGCGAAAACGGCACTGGCCAGTACCAGCGCCGTGGCGAGCGACTTCTTGTTCATGGGCTTCCCTCCTGAGGTGGACCTGCCTGGGGCAGGATTGATTTCCGATGGTCGCCCCGGACAGGTCTCGACGACTCTCCGTGAAAGTCGCCTCGAATGCCGCGAAGCGCATGCCTTGCCCGCGAAGGCTGCATGGATGAGTAATTGTGGCACCGCAACATGCGCCTTTCCTATCGGCTGGCTGTCAACAATCGCCTTCGGACTCCCCGAAAAAGGGGAGTTTCCAAGGTCGCCCGCGGCTCTCGCTCCGGTGTCGTGACAAAAGTCCGGTCGGATTTCGCGGACGCGACAGGAAAGAAAAAAGCGCCAAGCGGAGGATCTGCTTGGCGCTCTGGTCTTGTGGCCCCTTGCGGAGCCATGGATGGTGCCGGGGTAACTCAAATACAACGCTCCGACCCGCATGAATACTAGCTTCTTCATGCGCTGCTGATGAAACTTGCCCCCAAAGTTGTCCCCAGGAGCCTTCGCGGGCGTCGCGAGAGTTGACGCCGCCAACTCGGGCGAGCAGCCTGCATCTCGAAGCGAGAGCGTCGCATCTAGGCGACGAGTTGCCCGCAAAGTTGCCCTCATGGCTCGGCAGCAGGACTCGATCCGATCGGACCGGTACATTCGCGATCAGCTCGTGCGCAGGCTCTCTGCGCAGTCGCACGGGCCAGGACAACACAACGAGGATCCGTCGTGCCAAGAAATGGGAACCGTGCCACCGAGGCACCCGACGAAGACGCCGCTTCTGTAAAGCTCGAGAAGCTAGTCGCAGAGATCCATCGCGAACTCGACCCGACTGCGGTCGTCCGGCACAACGTCATGATGCCGGGGCTGAGCGGTGCCAGCCGGCAAATCGACGTTCTGATCGAATCGACAACCGGTCCCTTCACGCTCAAGATCGTTGTCGACGCCAAGGACCACGCTCGCCCCATTGACATCAAAGGCGTCGAGACTTTCATAGGGATGAGAGACGACGTACAGGCTCACCAAGGTTCGATGGTGTGTCCCAAAGGCTTCACCCGAAATGCGAAAGCGCGCGCCGAGAAGGCCAACGTTGCGCTGTTCACCTTGGTCGACACAGCTCAGCACAAGTGGCAGACGGCCGGGATTTCTTTGCCTGCAATCTGCGAGTTTCGCGAGGCGTCAGCGGCCGTGTCCGTCAGCATACGTCCCGAAGACCCGACGCAAGCGGTCATCTTGATGATGCCTCCCGCCGGATCGGCAGAGGTCGTCTTGCTTGACGAAGCCAGACGCCCGTTGGGCACCATGATCGAGGCAACGGTCAATCGATGGAACCAGGGCGGGTTCCCACCGGATGTCGGTGAGCACAACGGCCTGGATGTTTTCCCCGATCAGAAGGTTTTCTGGAACAACCAGGACGGGACAGTAACGCGGGTCTACATTCATGCCGATCTCAAAGTCGTCGGGTGGCGGTTCTACGGCAACGTGCCGCTCGCTGACTTTCGAGGGCTGCGCGACGCCCAAACGGGCAGACTTCACACGAACGGCTTCGCTACGGGATTGATTTCGCCTCAAGACGTCCTTTCCAAATGGGAGCGACTCGATGGTTCGTCTGCGGTTCCCCTGCCGGAACCGGCCCTGTCGTTTGTCGGCTTCGCGCGCATGTCTGTGCAGCCGTCCTGAGCGATAGCGACGATCCTCAAAGGCCCCTAGTAGACCGAGCGCTGCGATTCATTGACCGGCTCACCGTGATCGAAGAGTTCAGCGCGAGACCTGCCGATGGTCACTGACATCGGAAGCCACGAAAAAGCTTTCGCTGGATGGGAGGAACCCAGCACTATTTCGCCAGCAATTTCGGCGCATGCTCCAAGATGTCTTGCGCAGCCTTCAGCAATAGGAAGTACGGAATCGGCAAATGCGCGAGTCGATGCTTAAGCAACGCCCGTACCGCAGGGTCGAGGCGATTTACCTTTTCGCCCGGTTCGGCAGTGATTTCTGGGTGGGAACCGCCCAACGTGTTTGCAACTCGTCGGATCAGATTCTCCCAGGAGATCACGATGTTCTGCACAGTTCCATCGCCGTCAAGGTAGCCAACTCGAACAGCTTCGGCACCCATCCACTGAGAAAAATTGAGCCCTTTGATCTTCTCAGTGCCGGGCTGGTCCATGCTATCGGAATAGTCGTTAGAACCCTTGATAAAGCAGTAGTTCCGCATCTCTGACGTACCGTCCGATCGTGGGCGAAGAAAGCAGGACATTGAGAAGTCGCCATCGCCTATGAGCTCGGCGCTGGCGGCCATCAGCGTCTGATCGATTGGGCGAATCTTGAGCTCGCCCGCCATGTACGCCAACACGCTCTCACGCCCTCGCGCCGCTTTCGCCACCTTTCCAGTCGGTGTCGATGCGCGGAACGCTAGGGTCGTTGAGAACGCGGGAACCAGCTTGCCGAGTTCGACTTTCATGTCGGCCCATTGCCGCAAAGCGTTGGAAAGGTCGAGAAGCGACACCTCGTCACAGACGCTAAAAGACGCTGCATGATGGCGTCGAAGCCTTTCGAGGTTGAGATGAACGGTACGGTGTTCTAGAGCCATAGCATGCTGCCGTTATTGTCGAGCGACTCAGATTATTAAGCGTGCCGCGGGGCCGCGGCTGAAATCCTGATCTCCCTCAGCACCGGTGAGCACGAGCCATGGATGACTAGAGAGATCGACGAGGCCTCGCCTTGCTTCGGCAGCACCCTAGCCCATTCATCGGCAAAGCGGCCCCACTTGCGCGCGTGCCGAAGTTCCTGGGCAACCCGTGCGCGGCGAGCGCCTGGCCGCCGATCAACAGCGCGCGCGCACCGCGCTCGCAGCAAAGCACCAGGAACGTCGCTTGATCTGCGAAAAGCATGTCGACTTCAGCGAGAACTTGGGTGCGACACCTGCACGAGGATGCTGGGCATCACGATGTACACGTAAGACGATGGCTTCTCTGTGGCTCAACTCTCTCGAGTGAATCGCCCCGGGTTCCCCCACAAGTTATAGCCTGTCCTCAAACTCTTCTCAAACTCCGCGCCCGAATCTAGAGGGCCGCTCTCACCCCAGCGCTTCAGTCGTCCTGCCAGTTTTGAACAGGCCGCCGAACGGGTCGCGCGACGGAAAGGCCACGATCACGGGCGCAGGCGGCTTGTCAGGGCAGGTACGCGTCACCGCTGCGACGCAGGCTCCTCGGCTGCCTGAGGCGGATCCTGGCGGCCAGCAGCGGCACTGCCGTAGACCTGCAGTTGCTCATTCTGGACGTCCTCGACCACCGCAGCGAGGATCGAGCCTGGCCCGACGCGCATCGTCTGGGCACTCACCGGGTTGACGCCTGAATAGATATCTTGTCGGACGAACTCGCAGGCGTCCTTGCACGAGAAGACCGTGTTGATCGCGCCGTCAACGGTGGCCCAGCGCTGCGTGCCGCCGCGCTTCCCGAGGTAGCGCACCATCACCATCGGCTTGACCGCCCGGCCAGCCTTGGTGTCGTCGTCGGAGAGCGCCTGTTCATAGCCATACTCGCCGTCCTGCAGGATCGAGTAGAGGTGGGTGGGAGGTGGCGGCGGGGCCGGGGCCATAGGCTGAGGTTCAGGCGGCGGCGTGGGGGCCTGGGAGGCGGATGCGATGGGGTTGGTGCGTTCCGCGGGTGTGAACATTACCGCCGCCAGGAAGAGCGCAACGATGCCGCCCAATACCACGAGGAATGGCTTCCTGATCATCGGCTTGGTCGCTAGGGGCGCCGCCGGCGGCCGAGTGGTTTGCGTGCTGGCCGGCGCAAAGGTTTCGCGCGGGGCGCCGCAGTTGGGGCACGCAGCCGCGGTCGTGCTCACCGCGCGGCCACATTCGCCACACGTCGTCATTGCCATCGTCTTCTCCTCGCTTGCCCGCATCCGCGGGCCTCCCGCTCATTTCGGTGAAGCCTACCATCCCGTGGCCAGCTCGCCGAAACCCTGGTTCACGGAGACCAGTAGGCCTTGATCTTCTCGCGTGCCTGGCGGACACCACCAGCGACGCAAGGTGCAACGCAAAGGCCCCCAGGTCGTCGAACTCCTTCAGCACGACTCGCCTCCCAATCCTCGGTCAATCTGACCTGGCCTTTGTCCCAACACTTTGGGCCCCATGGGATGGCGTTTCCGAAATTCGCACCTCCTCGGGTTTGGGCAGGTTCGCCGCGGCGCGCTGCCGCCCGATCTCAGTCTTCGGGCCAGTTGAACGGCCGCCATGGGCAGGGCGTGCGGGAAGGTGTCGCGGTGGCCATGGCTGCATCGTGGCAAGCGGCAGGCTCACTAGGCGCGCCATGCATCGATACGAGCAGGCTGTGGGCGTCGCGTCCCCAGATCGCCGGCCTGAATCGCCCCCCTAACTTTAAATCTCATAGTCGAAACGTCGCCGTCAAGATATCGCCAGAGTCAGGGGGCGGTGTCCAATGTCTTTGGAAATGGCGATCGTCATCGGCACGACCTTTTACAAGCTGGCCAGCCTCGCTGTCGGAGCCATGAGCTTGCTACTCGGATATCGCCTCTTTAAAGGGGGAATCTGGGGCAATGCCGGAGACGCCACAGCCAAGTTCGCCAAGACAAGCCTCGTGGTGAAGAATGCGGCACCTGGTACGTTCTTTGCAATCGTCGGCGCCGTGATCGTTGGCTTTGTGGTCTACAAGGGCATCTCATTCGACTTGAAGCCAGCCGCAAATCCTCAGTCCGTCACCGCCGACACACCGCCCGCTGTGCCGGAGCCGAAAGGCACCCAAAAATGAAGCAAACATTTCGCTTGATCGGACTTATCGGAGTCATGCTTCTATTTTGGGATAGCGCCTACGCCGATTTTTCCAACGCACTTTATGCCCGAGCACACGGCGAGTACGTGCGCGAGGAATGGAGTGCCGCGGCAAGCGATTTCGAGGCATACCAAGCGGCCGATCGAGAGTTCCTGACGGCGCATCCCGAGGAGTCTAAGCGGATCTCCGACGCGATTGCCTATTGCCGGCGTCATTCCTATTCTCCCAAATTCGATGTCAAGGAACTGTCAGCCATTGCAGTGGGGGAAATGGCGTCGCCGGGGTCGACCGTCACCACCGTGACCACCAGCACCTCAACAACCAAAGTTGTTGCTGCGGGTTCTGCCCATGCACCGGCCTCCGCCTCCTCTGGCCCCAAAAAGACGCTACCGCGGGGCCCTGTGGTCAAGAAGGCAAACGCTGGAGCCAAGTCTGCTTCCGCGGGCTAGCAGAATTTGTATATCTCGGGTCTCCGCGTCGACCGCCATAGGACGCCCACCGCTAACCGGCAGACTGAAGAACTCGGAGGATTCAGCTTCAGCGACGCGGCTGCCCACAAGAACAGCGAAAACGTGCTGGTGAGCTGGAGCAACCCGAAGCTCGCCGAGGTCTACCTGAAGCACGTCGAGCGAAACTATGCCCAGGCAACGTCCTACGCGCAGGGCTACTGACAGACCAAGGGGAGGATCCGAGCATGGCAAGCGTTGAACGGCTCGAAGCGATCGGACCGCGCGGGGAAGCATGCATCATCGTGCGCACCGCCAGCGATGTCGACACAAGCAACCTTAGCGGCCGATCAAGCCTCGGTGGCCTACCGTCATACCATCTCGCAAGCGGCGACCGGCTGAATCCGACGGATAACCCCAAGGTGTTCCAAACCCTCGATGGCTCCCGCAAGTACACGCTACGCTGAGAGAATCGTAGAAGGGGCAGCATCGCGGCGGCCGCCCACCGATCTTCAGCGGCCGCACCAGGGAGCACGCCAACATGAGAGCCATTGCCTTCGCCATCGCTGCTGCGGCAACGCTGCCAACGACGGTCCGTGCCGGCATCATCGACGACACCGAAGACCTGAAGGGCAAAACGATCGTCTATGCCGGCGAGATTGACCAGGTGAGCTGCCCAGTCGCTGGCAAGTACGACTGCATGCAATGGCCTCATGGCTTCTTCAAGACGACTGACGGCGACTGTTTCGTTACCGACGAGACTTCTTGCTCCTACACCTGCAAGGCATTGATTGCCATCGACAGGAGCCACCAGCTGAGCGTCTATGTACTGCCGTCCTTGGGCAGCGGACTCAAGAAAGGCTCGTTCACTTCGTACAAGTGCCCGAGCCCCTACTGAGGTCAGCCCCCCATCGCATCGAAGCCCCGACACCTGGGCATCCACCCGCTCATTGCGTCAAAGTTCCGAAGAGCGAGAGTGCCCTGCGCACTTCAGCGTCATCATGATCGATCTCGGCCCTCCAATTGCTTTCATCGCCGAGCGCCTTGTCGATGAAGTCGGCCCACTCCCATTCAGCTCCACCGGCAGCATGGTTGTTGCAGTTGTCGCTGAAGTTCCGCGGCGGGTGCGTTCGTTCCGAAATGGTCTTCACACCCAGATCGATGGGCGCCCCGCTCGGAGGCGTCATCTTCATCGTGCGATTGAATGTTCTCGAGATATTCACGAACTGGCACTTGCGGCCATCGGTGATACCGGCGGCGCTCCCAGACTCGCAAGCTTGAGAGCTTGAGGCTACTGTGTAAACCACCTGGGCAGTTCCTCGGCCTTGATTCGTGTTCACGCCGAAGGACTCCGAGTAGATGACCTTCGTACGATTCTGAGGATCACGACACTGCGCCCCTGCATTCGTCGTCAGAACGAGCAGGCACACCATCGCCGCAAAGATTGACGCTCGGTTCATGATTGCTCACGGTTTTGTGCATTGCACGGGGGCACCAAGGTTCCACGCCGCCGCGTGAGCGTCGATACCCATAGGGGTCTTGTGCGAGGGATTGCCGACGCAAGGTTGAAGTGAGCGCTCTGCCCATCATGGGCTGATCCGGCCGTTCTGGATGCCGGTGTACCGGTCCTTGATGCTCTGCGGGTCGACGTCGCCGTTGTAGACGTCCCAGAGGAATGAGCCGGTCTGGGACAGCTGGCCCATGGGCAACCCCACGGCGTAGCCAGCGGCCTGAGCGACTTCCTTGCCCACGTGCTCCGGCATCGGCTGGCCGGTGACCACCTTCTCGGCGTCCTCGGTCGCCTTCACGACGGCCTTGCCAGCGGACTCCAGAGGCGAGATCGCGTAGTCGCGCCTGTTGATGGCTGCGCTGGCCAGGTCACGCAGCACAGGCACGCCACTGACGAAGCCCGGGGGGCGAGTTCCTTGGCCATGCGCGTGGCCTCGTCCTGATCGTTGGCCGGCGTCGGCTTGAGCGCAGCGTGGATCAACTGAGGCACGACGAAGTACCACCACGACCGCGCCAACAGCTTCGCGAAGTCCTTCGTCCCCGGGCCTGCTTGAACGAGTCCGGCAGCCGGCCGGCGCGGTTTTAGTGCATTCGATTCTGTCAAGGCCGTCGGACTTCGCCTGTCACCAGAGCTTGTAAAGCTGAGATCAGCTTCCGGCCTTCAACGGGATGACCTGCGCACCGCGGCGCAACTGGTCAAGGTACTTGGCCCACTTGGTCATCAGCTCGCGACGCTGATCGAGGAACTGGGTGCGGTTGTAGGCCCGGCCGAGCGCGTCGGACACGGCATGCGCGAGCTGCGCCTCGATGACCTCCGCAGGAATGCCCAGACGCTCAGCGGCCATCGTGCGAGCCATCGCGCGGAAGCTGTGAGCCGTCATGTCGTCGTTGCCATAGCCCATGCGCCGAAGCGCGCTGCGCACTGTGTTCTCGCTAATGCAGCGTTTGGCCGAGGTCAGCGCCGGGAAGACGTAGCGGCCAGCGCCGGTCAGCGGCCGCAGCGAGCGCAGCGCATCAACAGCCTGCGGCGCCAGCGGCACCACGTGGGCCGGCCCGCTGGCCTTGTCGGCCTTGTTTCTCTTCATCAGCTCAGCCGGCACCGTGAGCATTGCCCCGTCCAGGTCAAGCCAGGCCCATTCCAGGTGCCGCAGTTCGCCCGGACGCAGGAGCAGCAGCGCGGACAGCGTCAACGCCGCACGGGTCACCTGATGGCCCTCGTAGGCGGCCATGTCACGCAGCAGCTCCCCTGCCCGCTTCGGCTCGACGATCGCGGCCGGGTGCTTGGTTTGGACCGGCGGCAGCGCATCTCGCAAGTCAGCGGCCGGGTTGCGTTGGCAGAAGCCGGCCGCGATGCCGTACCGGAAGACCTGGCCGCATGCGTCTTTTGCGCGGTGCGTTGTCTCGATGGCGCCCCGCTCGATGATGCGGCGCAGCACGGCCAGCAGCTCGGGCGCCTCGATAGCAGCCAACGGCCGAGTTCCGATCCACGGGAAGACGTCCTGTTCGAACCGGATGCTGGTGCGCGCCGCGTGCCCGGCGCTGACCTTGGCCTCGTGGACGGTCGTGATCAACTCGCGCGCGACCGCCTCGAAGGTGCCCGGGGCGGGTAACCCGGCTTCGACGAGGCGGGTAACCTCCGCGGCGTCCGCTCTGGCGGCCTTCTCGACCTTGCGGGCAGCGCTCGGGTCGACGCCGGCAGCGATCTGCTCGCGGGCATCGTTGCGGCGCTGCCTGGCCAGTGCTAGGCCGACGTCGGGATAGGTGCCGAGCGACAGCATCCCCTCCTTGCCGCCGAAGCGGTAGCGCAGACGCCACCAGCCGGCGCCCGTAGGCCGCGCCTCGAGGTGCAAGCCGGCGCCATCGGCGATCTTGCGGGCCTTGCCCGACTCGACGGCCGCCTTCAGGGCCGATCGGATCGCCTTGCCAGAGAGGGTGTCGCTGCCTGGCCATGTGGGTAACTCTGCTCCACATGAGGTCGCTTGAGAGCGGTTACCCGTGAAGCTACCCGCAGACAGGGTGGCAGCACGTGACCTCATGCGATCCTATCCACACAAGAAAAAAGCGCTAAGCCGTTGATTTGCTTAGCGCTTTGTCTTCATACAACCCCATGTGTATGGGTAAGTGGTGGGCCGGGGTCTATCGAATTCCCGGCTGCAACCCGCATAAATACTCACTTCCTGCCTTCGCCAGCCGGCCAGTTATCCGGAAAGTTATCCTGTCGACAGACCAGCTTGCACCAAAGACACTCCCGGCGTCGCGCGCCATCTGTCGCGCTGGATATGGGAGCCAGAATGCAACTTTTGGGTAGGTGCCCTGACGGAGCAAGGCGTCAGAACGGTTGGACAAAGATCGCCGCGATGGCGGTTACCGCCCTGATCTCGGGGGCCGCGTCAGCCGCCGAAGACTGCAACGCCCGAGCTGAAGGACTGCGCGAGGCGTTCGACATGGCGTTGGCCGATTCGTCAATCGACGATCGCGTCAGCCGCATTGTCAACGTCGAGGATCGACGCGAGTTCGGCTGCCACTTGATCTTCGACATGACCAACGGCGACCAAGTGCAAGGCATTTTCACGAGCAGGGGCGGCAACGACGTTCGATGGTCATCCGACTCGGACACTCCTCGCGAGTACGAACGGCGGGTGATGCGCAAAACGCTGACCGTTCCTTTGGCCCTGTTGCGGCCGCCGCCGGTACCACCTGCGTCGGCCCAGGCCCAGGCTCTCCCCACCAGCAAGCCGATCACCTTTGACCCCAAAGAGACCTGCGGTCAGATCATGCGCGGCCTCGACTATCAAGGAGCGTACGATCGACTCCATGTGGAGGAAGCGGCGATCGAGGCTGATATTCAAGCTACCTATCGTGCACTGGCTGAGACGGACATGCGGCTCTCTCAAAGTGGCCTCACCGCCAAGCAAGTTGCCACCAATCGGAGCATTCGAGCGTCACAGGCCAAGCACATCGATTTCCAGACGCAGTTGGTACATCACCTCTATCTAGCATGCCCGCCGTACATCAACAACCATCGCTTCGATGGGCGTTGACGGCCTGATTTGTTCCGGAATAGTCCGTCCGCACCGCTTCCATTTCGGGGTTTCTACTCGCTGAGACGCCCAGCCAGTGGAGGTGCAGCAAGCGATACTCCGAACAAGAGACTGAGGGGGAAATCTTGCGCGCACATTCGGAACTAGCGTTCCTGAAGTTGACTGCCATCGCATGTTTGTTCATGACGGCAGGCTGCAAACCGACACATCCCGCCGCTGATGTGGCCGCCGCCGCCCCGGCGGTCACTGCGCCTTCACCTGACTGCGCGGCCTCGGCTGCGCTGGCACTCGCAAAGAAGCTGTATTCGCAGGAGATCGAGGCGCATTTGGATCAGGACGCCCTGGTCTTTGCGCGACAGACGGATTTGAGTCTCGAATCAGTCAGCCGAGCCGGGCAAGATCCGAGCACGAACAAGACGCTGTGCAAGGCCGTGCTGCGCGTGCGCTTCCCTGATTGGGTCGCGGCCGAGGTCATCCAGCAAGAGGGCATACGGGATCTGATCGCAGGGACGCCGACTATCGCCTTTTCACCCGACCATCGCTCAGCGACAGTCCCCGTGGACTTCGACGCGGCGCCGGCAGATGACGGAATGCACCTGACTGTGACCTCCGCCGGGTACGACACACTTGCCGCTTTCGTTGCGCAAACGTCGACCTCGGCCGCCAACTTGGCGCGGGTAAACAAGGCATCTGCCGATCTCGGAGCCGCGTCTTCGGCGACCTCTGCTCCCCGGGTCATCGCGGTGGTATCAACCCCGGGCCATGTCCAAAGCGACGCGCTGGGAAGCCTCAGCTCCCTCGTGGGATTGCACCCCGGCAATGCGCTGTCTCAGCCCGCAATCGGATCAGCGCTCCGCGCATTGGTCGGCAACGACTATCCCGCCTTGAACAATCGCTTGACGGGGCCAGGCTCGATGCTTCAGGTGCGCGACGGCTACCTCTTCGGTTCGGCCTGCATTGCCCACAACTGCGGGGGCACTGAAGGTGGATACGCCATCTTCGTAGCCACAGGCGAGACCTACGCGGCGATCCAAGCCGATGACGGTTCCGTCAAGCTCTATGGCGCCCCCAACGTCGAAGCGATGCCGCCACCAATGCGCGACTTTATCGCCGCCATGCAGTAACGCGTCTCACATCAAACATCACTCAGAGGAGGATCCTATGCTGCAACGACTCGAAAATTTCTATCTCGCCACGCTTCGACTGGCGGTGATCATCATGGCGACGCTGCTCCTCGTCGGCGTCGTTTTCTTCGCGATCAGTTCGATGCGAGCACTGCAGCCGGAACAGGAAGACGCGAAGGCGGTTCCCGTCGTGCCAGACGCATTGTTGAAAAGCAGCTTGCCGGCGCCAGTAAAGCGCGGCGCCATTACCTCGGAAGACACTGCGCCTGGAACAACTACTTCTCCGGACTCTGCCGATGCGTACTACCGGCGAGTGGGCATGGCTGTCTACAACCTCGTCAAGCAGGCCAATCCAGACGCGGATCAAGAGCGAATCATTTCGATCGTGACCGACAACGTCAAACCGAAGGCTGAGAAGTGGGATCAGCAAGGACTCAAGTTGGCCTACGTGAAGGGTATGGCCGATTCCTTCGAGCGAGTGCTGAAGGATCCCGTGGCGCTGGTCGAGTTCAAGAAGCCGCGCGTCGAAGGTGAACCGGACGAATTCGCGCGGCTGTTCAATGCCTATGACCGCAGCTTTGGCGAACAGGTGAACAAGACCGATGCAGAGAACATGCGCAAGCACCACGAGGCGGAAGAGCGCAAGGCCACAGGGATGCAACACCTGTACATCGCGGGGGGCGCGTTCCTGATCTTCCTGTCGATCGTCTTCCTTTCGATCATCATCCGGATCGAGCGCAACTTGCGGCCCCAGGGCATCGTCGTGTCGGCGAAGGCTTCGTCTATGGCTGCTTCGAACTGAGCCGCCCCTCGATACCCACCAAGGGTATCGAGCAACAACGCAAATTCGTTGCGAAATCCTGTCGGAAATGAGAGGAAAATGACAGGCGATTTCATCGTAAGTCATTGATTTATATCGTATTTCTATCCGATATGGTGCGCGGAAATCCGTTTTGAAATATTCCAATTCAATCGAAACTGCGCACCGTCCGTTCTGTCGCCGCCGAAGCCGCCTGAGACACGTCCTTGCAGGCACTCACAAACGCAGGGCAACGTTGCAGCGTCCCGGCAAGGTCACGCCCGACATCGGGTGATTGAAGAGCCGCACGCCGATGGTCGCTGCAGCGCCCAGGTCGGTAGTGCCGGCACTCGATGCAGCTCACGCGAAACTCCGGCTCGCGGTCGCGGCGGGCCAAGCGCTGGGCCAGCGCTTCGGCATCGGGAACAGGCCAACCCCAGCGCAGCAGTCGCTCGCGACGAGCTGTGGTGAGCGAATCCTCGCTGAGCAACACCAGCAGTTCGGGCTTAGCGTCGCGCACGCGGACGCGGATGTCGTCAGTCAGCAGCGACGCAGGGCGAACCACCAAGCTGGCACCGTCAGAGGAGAGGGTTAGCCCGGCCCGTGCCAGGTCCTTCAAAAGGTCGCGGGCGCCCATCAGAACGTCTCCGTGTCGTCCGAAGGGCATGCCCGTTGCACGGCAGCCTCCGCTCCGTTCCCGCCTCCGAACTGCATTGCTGCCCATTCCTGCCCGCTTTCTTGAGCGGGCGCGAGTGGGCATGAGTGGGCGGCAATGGGCGAGACGGGCAGCAACCACAGCGACTGCATCTGCTTGCCGAAGCCCTCGCGACGCACGGTCACTCCAATTTTTTCGCGAGCGCGCCGGATCACCTTGTCGCTGAAGCCTTCGGACTTCATTCGATTCGTCACCTCGCGACTCGTCATTTCGATGCCGCCCGCCAGCATGTCACGCAGGAAGTCCACAGCATCGTCGCTCGCAGCCGCAGTCTCGCTTCCGCCCGGCTCGGCTTCAGCCTCGGCCAGCAGCTCGCGCGCAGTACCCGCTATGCGTGCTCCAAATTCAACGCATGACGCGATGACACCGGGGTAGTCCTGCAACTCGCGTTGCGTCAGGTGGTATTCAAAGCCACCATCGTCCGGGCCGATGTTCGACTTGCTACGAGCCAGAACACGGCGATCCTCGTCGTCCTGCTGACCCTTCACCTTGGCAGCCACCATGACGACGCGCGCCACGGCGCCGAAGGCCATGCTCCCCACGACGCGATCCGTCGGGTCTCGACCGGCCGAGCCCTTGCTGAAATGCGTGATGCCCAGCACGGCAGTACCGATGCCTGCTGCCAAGTCGACCAACGGTTGCAGCGCACGGCGAACCTCCGTGTTCTTGTGGCTGTCTCCGGCCACAGCCGAGACCACAGGATCGACCAGCAAAAGGCCGACATCGCCAATCCGTTCGACCTCTGCCGCGAGTTGCAGCATGTCGCGCGCCGGATCGAACGGCTGCTGCTCGCCGTCGACCCGGGCGGCGGTCACAAAGTGAATACGAGCCATGTCTGCGCCCATCGCGCGCAGGCGGGGCACGAGAGTATCGCGGGGATCATCCTCACCTGACCAGATGACGACGCTGGCCGCCGAGCAGCGCGTACCGTCCGGCCAGCGCCCGCCGACCGTCAGCGTAGCCGCCAACGCCAGGGCGATCGTGGTCTTGCCTTGTCCCGGAGCGCCGGCCAGGATGTGCAGCTTGCCGCGCGCCAGCCATCCAGGCCACAGCCACGAGATGGGCTCGGGGTGGATGGTGTCCCCGCGAGTCAAAACCACGCCATCAGGCTCGCGGTTCGCCGCGACGGGCAGGCGCTTCACGAGTGCATCGGATCCACCGCGCGCGTCGATGGCCTCGTCCAGCATTGCGAGATTGGCGTTCAAGCGGCTACCTCCTGGCGCAGGTAGGCGATGCGGCCGGCGGCCTGCAGCACGCGAGCGCGGTCAGCGTCGCTCAGGTCGATGCCGTGTGCCACGGACGATGCCGCGACCGCAACCAAGTTGGATTCGTCAGCCAACAGCCCCAGCGCCTGCCCTGCGGTCAGCAAGCGGCGCCGCCGAGGGCGGCCGGCACTACTCTCGCGCGGCGGAAACAGATCAGTCAACTCCAGGCCGATCGCGGCAACCACAGCATCGGCGTCGCAGCCATGCCAGCATCGCAACAGCACCTGACCCTCGTGTCCGATGCCGACGGAAAGGGCCGAGGGATTGCTGCCGTCATGGGCTGGGCAGCAGGCGCGCCAGCGATCGAGACCAGCCGGACGCAATCGGTAGCTCGCCAGGCGATCAAGAACGATATCGAGCGGATTCATGCGCGGTAGCGGCTAAGCGGCATGGCCTGCGCTGGCGCCCGTGCTGGCGATCACGCCGGCACGCTTCGCGTTGGCAGCGGCACTGGCCTTCTTGGTGACGGCCATCAGCGCATCGGAGCCATCCAAGCCGCTGCCGGCGAAGTTCGCCCAGAAGTCCCTAACGTCGGAAACGCGCCAGCGCGTGCAGCGCGGTTTGCGGATCACGGGCTGGGGTGCGCGGCCCGCGCGGACTTCCTCGTGCCACCAGGAAATGGACATCGAGCCCACATCGGCGCAGGCGGCGGCGTCGATCAGGGAAACCTCAGCCAAGCTGCTGGCGAGCTTGTGTGAATTGGTGGTCATTGCTGGCCCCATGTATTGAACATGCGCCAGTCTTGCCGCGATCGTTACGTCGGCCAATAGCGGTGCGCAACCCCATTTCCCGACTTGTTGTGAAGTCAGGAAATTCAGTCCGGCAGATCGCTCAGATAGTTCTCGACCGTCTTCCGCAGCACCGGCTTTTTCCCCGACGCTTTGCGTTCCAGATTCCACGCAGCGAGGATCTCCTCAGCCAGCCGCTTGCCCTGGTATTGCCCCCGAAACTGGTCGCGGAGCCGCTTTACAGCCTCCTGGGCGGGCTTCGGCCGCGACTTTGCGGACTTTGCTCGCGCGGCGGGCAATTGCAGTGCGTTTGCAAGCAACTGCAATCGCCAAGTCTCGAACGAATCAAGGAATTCCGCAGTATGCGGAAAGATCATTCCCTTGAGCGGCCCAACGGTCGCTTGACGAACACGCTTCCTCAGGTTCGCCCGGGTGGTCGGGCCAAACATCATTCCGGGGCCGAAGAATCCCTCTCCGATCAACTCCAGTTCATCAGAGCTGAGTGCCTTGAAATTCAGACTGTCATCGTCGATCACAATCTTCGAGACCGCCAGATCGAATGCCGGGCCGCCTCTACCTGACCCGTCCTGCGCTCTGGCCTTGATTTGCTCCAGGCGAACCTCGTTGGATCGTCGGCGCCAAGCTCGAAGCTCCTCGTCGCTCATGAGAGAGTTGTCATCCCGATTTGTCATGCGGCCCTCAGCGGCACGACCTGGGCTCCAGCACGCAGCCTGTCGCAGTAGTCCGCCCACTGTGACATCAAGTCGCGACGCTGCTCGATGTACTGCGTGCGGTTGTAGGCACGCCCGAGCGCATCGGGTACTGCATGAGCGAGTTGCGCCTCAATGACCTCAGATGCGATGCTCAGCCGCTCAGCCGCCATCGTCCGAGCCATCGCGCGGAATCCGTGAGCTGTCATGTCGTCATTGCCATAGCCCAGCCGACGCAACGCACTTCGAACCGTGTTCTCGCTCATGCAGCGCTCGCCGGTCGTGAGTGCGGGGAAGACGTATCGGCCATGACCCGTGAGCGGCTGAAGCTCACGCAACAGCGCAACCGCCTGAGGCGCCAACGGAACCACATGGGGAGGCCCATCGGCCTTCTCTGCTTTTGTCCGCTTCATGACCTGCGCAGGAACCGTCACCATCGCGCCATCGAGATCGACCCAGGCCCACTCCATATGCCTCAATTCGCCGGGGCGCAGTAGCAGCAATGCCGAAAGTGCCAGGGCGACGCGCGTGACCGGATGCCCCTGGTATTCGGCGATATCGCGCAGCAGCACGCCAGCCTGCTTAGGATCGACAATCGCAGCAAGGTGTCTCGTCGGCACCGGACGCAAGGCGTCTTTTAGATCGCTGGCGGGATTGCGCTGGCAGAGACCCGACGCAATGCCAAAGCGGAACACCTGGCCGCAGGCATCCTTGACCCGATGGGCCGTTTCGATCGCACCTCGCGACTCGATCCGGCGCAGGCATTCCAGAAGTTCGGGCGATTCGATTTCGGCGAGCGGGCGCCTCCCCAGCCACGGAAAAACGTCCTGCTCGAAACGGATTCGCGTCCGCTCGGAGTGACCCTCGCTTACCTTGGGCTCATGCACGGTCTTGAGCCAATCGCGCGCCGCGTGCTCGAACGAGCCCAGGCGAGGTAAGCCGGCATCGGCCAGCGCCTTGTCCTTGGCTCGAATAGCGCGAGCCGCCTTGGTGGCCTTCCGATCCTCGCTGGGGTCAACCCCGGAGGCGATCAGCTTACGCGCATCGTCTCGGCGCTTTCGGGCATCCGCCAGCGACACCTCGGGATACGTGCCCAGGCTCAGGCGATTCTCCCGGCTGGAAATCCAATAGCGCAGGCGCCACCAACCGCCGCCATCGGGTTGGCAGATCAGTGACAGGCCACCCCCGTCGCTGAGGGTGATCGGCTTGGGCGCAGTCTTCGCCGATTTGAGGGCGGCCTGGACGGCTTTGTCGCTGAGGAGGTTGGAGGCTGGCATTCCGGATAACTTTCCGCCGCACGGAGGCACGGCCGAGCTGTTGTCCGGTATCTTATCCGGTGAGAATTTGGATGCAAGCGCGGTTATCCGGTCTCATGCGGACATGAAAAAAGCGCCAAGTCGTTGATTTTCTTGGCGCTTTCGTCGTTTGTGACCCTATGCGGAGTCATGAATGGTGGAGCCGGGGGGAATTGAACCCCCGTCCGAAAGCCATCACCGGACAGTTCTACATGCGTAGTTCTCTGATTTGAGTCTCACGCCCCAGGTCGCGCAGGAACACGCTACCAGTGACGCCAGCTACTTGATCTCGCCTCCTGCCGAGTAGCCCGACAGGGTGCCAGCCAATGTGAATGACCTCTCAGCTCAGAATATTGCTATCCCTTGCCCGGCCCATCGGCCAACCGTTGAGAGGCTCACGGGTTTTAAGCCGCGAGAGCGTACGAAGAGTCGTTCGCAGTTACTTTGTTTCCAGTGGATTTACGAGCGAACTGGTGCTCGGCATGCCCTGCGCCGGATCCGTACCCCCGTCGAAACCTGGTCGGCCCCAGAACACTCATTTTAGGGCAAGCGGGGCGCCTTCAAGGCCGAGCCGTCGCAATAGGTCGAAAAGAATCGAAAGCGCTCGACGGTCAGATGGCCGCGCCGCGGCCGGACAGCCACTGCGGCAGCTGGCCCGGTGCGTCCAGCAGGACGTCCGCCCCCCAGCCGTGCACGGACTCGCCGAGGCCGAGGTAGCCCCAGGTCGCCGCGACCATCGCCATGCCCGCGGCCTTCGCCGCCTGGGCGTCGCGCAGGTCGTCGCCCACGTACACCACATCCCCGGGCGCCAGGCCCATCGCGCGCGCCGCGTGCCACAGCGGCTCGGGATGCGGCTTCGAATGCGGCGTGGTGTCGCCGCAGACCACCACCGCGGCGCGGCGCGCCAGGCCGAGGCCGGCCACGATGGGCGAGGTGAAGCGCGTCGCCTTGTTGGTGACGATGCCCCACGGCAGGCCCGCGGCCTCCAGCGAAGACAGCATCTCCTCGACGCCGTCGAACGGATGCGTGCGCTCCAGGAGCCCGGCCTCGTAGTGCGCCAGGAAGGCGTCGCGCAGCGGCTCGAAGCGCTCGTCGCCCGGCGCCACGCCGAACGCCACGCCCACCATGCCGCGCGCGCCCGAGCCCACCATGGGACGCAGCTGCGCCAGCGGCAACGGCGGCAGGCCGTGGTCGGCGCGCAGGCGGTTGGCGGCGCCGGCGAGATCGGGCGCGCTGTCGATCAGCGTGCCGTCGAGGTCGAACAGCACGCCGCGCACGCTCGCGCCGGCCATCACGGCGCCGGACGGCGGCAGGCCACCATGTAGTTGACGGAGGTGTCGCCGGACAGCCAGTAGCGCTGCGTGAGCGGGTTGTATTCCATGCCCACCAGCTCCAGCGTCTCCAGGCCCGCGTCGCGCGCGAAGCCCGACAGCTCGCTCGGACGGATGAACTTGGCGTATTCGTGCGTGCCCTTGGGCAGCAGCTTGAGCACGTGCTCGGCGCCGACGATGGCGAACAGGAAGGCCTTCGCGTTGCGGTTGAGCGTGCTGAAGAACACCATGCCGCCCGGCTTGACCAGGCGCGCGCAGGCCGCCACCACCGAGGACGGGTCGGGCACGTGCTCCAGCATCTCCATGCAGGTGACGGCATCGAAGCTGGCCGGCCGTTCCGCGGCCAGCGCCTCGACCGCGACCTCGCGGTACTCCAGCCCGCTCACGCCCGATTCCATCGCGTGCAGGCGCGCCACCTTCAGCGGCTTGACAGAGAGGTCGATGCCCAGCACGTTCGCGCCGCGCTGCGCCATGGATTCGGCCAGGATGCCGCCGCCGCAGCCCACGTCGAGCACGGCCTTGCCGTGCAGCGGCGCGCGCTGGGCGATCCAGTCGAGTCGCAGCGGGTTGATGCGATGCAGCGGCTTGAAGTCGCCTTCGGTATCCCACCACTTGTGGGCGAGCTCACCGAATTTCTCGAGTTCCTGGGGATCGGCATTGGTCATGGGCGGAATGCTAGCGCGTGTTTGAACCGCATATCGATATAACGGTCTTGCAAATGAAAAGACCCGCCGGAGCGGGTCTTGGAGGAAACCGCGGAGCCGGGGCTCCGACGGGTTTCGATATTACTTGCCGGTGGCGCGCGTGCCGACCACTTCGATTTCCACGCGGCGATTCTTCGCGCGGCCTTCGGCGGTCTTGTTGTCGGCGACCGGCTGCTTCTTGCCCTTGCCTTCGGTGTAGACGCGATTGGCTTCCACGCCCTTGGACGTCAGGTAGGTCTTGATCGACTCGGCGCGCTTGACCGACAGCTTGTCGTTGTACGCGTCGGAGCCCACGCTGTCGGTGTGGCCGACGGCGATGATCACTTCCAGGTTGATTTCCTTGGTCTTGCTGACCAGGTCATCCAGCTTCGTCTTGGCTTCCGGCTTGAGGATGGCCTTGTCGAAATCGAAGAACGCGTCGGCGGCGTAGGTGACCTTCTCGCTCGACGGAACCGGGGCGATGACGGCCGCGGGTGCCGGGGCCGGCGGGGCCACGGGCGCGGGTGCCGGGGCCGGCGGGGCCACCGCGGGGGCCTCGGCGACGACCGGCTTCAGGGCGCCGTCGCAGTCGGCGAGGGCCGTCGCCGGGGTCCAGAAGTTGTCACGCCAGCAGTATTCACGCGTGCCGTTCTTCCAGACGTTGCCGTCCACGTTGCGCCAATTGTCGATGCGGTCGGGGGCGGTCGTCGCCTGCGCGAACACGCTGGACATCGGGGCAACAATCGCGACGGTGGCGACGATCATCGCGACCTTGTTCAGTTTCTTCATGATTCTCCTCTCGAGGAAAGCCGCAGTTGCCTGCGTAACGTCCGAATCGGATCCGAGTAACGTTGGAGCGCGCCTGCCAAACCAGCGCCTACCAACGACAAAATTCATTGTGCCATCGGCATATGACACGGGCCTCATTTTGGCCGGCGCCCCTCGAATGCACCCGCTGAGTGTTGTGCGCCAGCGACACGGATCCTGCCCGTAGAATCCCATGTTCCGCCTGCGCCGGGATTCACCCGGGAACGCTGCGCGCTGTCTGTAGGCCATGACCCAATTTGCCAAGGAAACCCTGCCCATCAGCCTCGAGGAGGAGATGCGGCGTTCGTATCTGGACTACGCGATGAGCGTGATCGTGGGTCGGGCCCTGCCCGACGCGCGAGACGGCCTCAAGCCGGTCCACCGTCGCTGCCTGTTCGCGATGCACGAACAGAACAACGACTGGAACCGCCCGTTCAAGAAGTCGGCCCGCATCGTCGGCGACGTGATGGGTAAGTACCACCCGCATGGCGACTCGGCCATCTACGAGACCATCGTGCGCATGGCCCAGCCGTTCTCGCTGCGCCACATGCTGGTGGACGGCCAGGGCAACTTCGGCTCGGTCGACGGCGACAACGCCGCGGCGATGCGGTACACGGAAATCCGCCTCGCCAAGATCGCGCACGAGATGCTCGCCGACATCGACAAGGAGACGGTCGACTTCGGCCCGAACTACGACGGCAGCGAGCAGGAACCGCTGGTGCTGCCCACGCGCCTGCCCAACCTGCTGATCAACGGCGGCACGGGCATCGCGGTGGGCATGGCCACCAACATCCCGCCGCACAACCTCAACGAAGTCGTCGACGGCTGCCTGCACCTGCTGCGCAATCCGGAAGCCACCATCGAGGAGCTGATGGAGATCATCCCGGCGCCCGACTTCCCCACCGGCGGCATCATCTACGGCGTCAACGGCGTGCGCGAGGGCTATCGCACGGGCCGCGGCAAGGTCGTCATGCGCGCGAAGGTGCACTTCGAGGACATCGACCGCGGCCAGCGCCAGTCGATCATCGTCGACGAGATCCCGTACCAGGTGAACAAGAAGACGCTGCTCGAACGCATCGCCGAACTGGTCCACGAGAAGAAGATCGAGGGCATCAGCCACATCCAGGACGAGTCCGACAAGTCGGGCATGCGCATCGTCATCGACCTGAAGCGCGGCGAGGTGCCCGAAGTCGTGCTGAACAACCTGTACAAGCAGACGCAGCTGCAGGACACGTTCGGCATGAACATGGTGGCGCTGATCGACGGCCAGCCCAAGGTGTGCAACCTGAAGCTGCTGATCGCCGTCTTCCTGGAGCATCGCCGCGAAGTGGTGACGCGCCGCACGGTCTACGAGCTGAAGAAGGCGCGCGACCGCGGCCACGTGCTCGAGGGCCTGGCCGTCGCGCTGGCCAACATCGACGACTTCATCGCGCTGATCAAGGAATCGCCCACGCCGCCGGTGGCCAAGACGGCGCTGATGGCGCGCGGATGGGACTCGTCGCTGGTGCGCGAGATGCTCGACCGCGCCACGGCCGGCGCCCTGGGCGGCGCCGCGTCGTTCCGCCCCGAAGGCCTGCCGGATCACTACGGGCTGCAATCCGACGGCCTGTACCGCCTGTCCGAGACGCAGGCGCAGGAAATCCTGCAGATGCGCCTGCAGCGCCTCACGGGCCTGGAGCAGGACAAGATCGTCGGCGAGTACAAGGAGGTCATGGCCGAGATCGCCAACCTCCTCGACATCCTGGCGAAGAAGGAACGCGTCACCACCATCATCGGCGACGAGCTGCTGAAGCTGAAGGAAGAGTTCGGCACGACCAAGCTGGCCGTGCGGCGCAGCCACATCGAGCACAACGTGCAGGAACTCGGCACCGAGGACCTGATCACGCCCACCGACATGGTGGTCACGCTGAGCCACACCGGCTACTTCAAGAGCCAGCCGCTGGCCGAGTACCGCTCGCAGCGCCGCGGCGGCCGCGGCAAGCAGGCCACGCAGACCAAGGAAGACGACTGGGTCGACCAGCTCTTCATCGCCAACACGCACGACTGGATCCTGTGCTTCTCCGACGCGGGCCGCGTGTACTGGCTCAAGGTGTGGGAAGTGCCGCAGGGCGGCCGCAATTCGCGCGGCAAGCCCATCGTCAACATGTTCCCGCTGCAGAAGGACGAGAAGATCACCGTGGTGCTGCCGCTCACGGGCGAGTTCCGCACCTTCCCGTCGGACCACTTCATCTTCATGGCCACCGCGCTCGGCACGGTCAAGAAGACGCCGCTGGACGACTTCAGCAACCCGCGCAAGGCCGGCATCATCGCCGTCAACCTCGACGAGGGCGACCACCTGATCGGCGCGGCCCTCACCGACGGCCAGCACGACGTGATGCTGTTCTCCGACGGCGGCAAGGCGGTGCGCTTCGACGAGGCCGACGTGACGCCGCACGGCCGCACGTCGCGCGGCGTCAAGGGCATGACGCTCGAGGCCGGCCAGACCGTCATCGCGATGCTGGTGGCCGAGGACGAGACGCAGAGCGTGCTCACCGCCACCGAGAACGGCTACGGCAAGCGCACCTCGATCGTCGAGTACACGCGCCACGGCCGCGGCACCAAGGGCATGATCGCCATCCAGCAGAGCGAGCGCAACGGCAAGGTGGTCGCCGCCACGCTGGTGCGGCCGAACGACGAGATCATGCTCATCACCGACAAGGGCGTGCTCGTGCGCACGCGCATCAGCGAGGTGCGCGAGCTCGGGCGCGCGACCCAGGGCGTCACGCTGATCGCGCTGGACGACGGCTCCAAGCTGTCGGGCCTGCAGCGCATCGTCGAGAACGACGCCAACGTCGAGAACGGCGCCGAAGGCAGCGAGGGCGACACGTCCGCCGACGGCAACGACACGGCGGCCTGACGCCATGGCCGACACCGCGCGTCCGTACAACTTCTCGGCCGGCCCGGCCGCCATCCCGGAGGCCGTGCTGCGCGAGGCGGCCGCCGACATGCTCGACTGGCACGGCAGCGGCATGGGCGTGATGGAGATGAGCCATCGAGGCAAGGAGTTCATGCAGATCGCGGCCGAGGCCGAAGCCGACCTGCGCGAGCTGCTGGCCGTGCCGGCGAACTTCCGCATCCTGTTCCTGCAGGGCGGCGGCCTCGGCGAGAACGCCATCGTGCCGATGAACCTGTCGCGCGGCGGCGCGGTCGATTTCGTGCAGACCGGCAGCTGGTCGAAGAAGTCCATCGCGGAGGCGCGCCGCTACGCCGACGTGGCGGTCGCGGCGAGCAACGCGGCCGTGCCGGGCACGATCCCCGACCCCGCCACGTGGTCGCTGCGCCCGCGGGCGGCGTACGTCCACATCTGCTCCAACGAGACCATCGACGGCGTCGAGTTCCACGCCCTGCCCGACCTGAAGGCGCTGGGCAGCGACGCGCCGCTGGTCATCGACTGCTCGTCGCACATCCTCTCGCGCGCGATCGACTGGTCGCGCGTGGGCCTGGCCTTCGCCGGCGCGCAGAAGAACATCGGCCCGGCCGGCCTGACGCTGGTCATCGTGCGCGACGACCTCATCGGCCACGCGCTGCCCATCACGCCGTCCGCGTTCGACTACAAGGTGGTCGCCGAGCACGGCTCGATGTTCAACACGCCGCCCACCTGGGCGATCTACATCGCCGGCCTCACCTTCAAGTGGATCAAGGCGCAGGGCGGCGTGGCCGCGATGGACGCGCGCGCGGCCGCGAAGTCGGCCCTGCTCTACGCGGCGCTCGACGCGAGCCCGTTCTACGTCAGCCGCGTGGCGCCCGCCGCGCGCTCGCGCATGAACGTGCCCTTCTTCCTGCACGACGAATCGCTCAACGACGCGTTCCTGGCCGGCGCCAAGGAGCGCGGCCTGCTCGCGCTCAAGGGCCACAAGAGCGTGGGCGGCATGCGCGCCTCGATCTACAACGCGGTGCCCGTCGAAGGCGTGCGGGCCCTGGTGGACTACCTCAACGAATTCGCGGCACGCCATGGCTGAGAACGACGCTCCCAATCCCGAGCTGCTCGCGCTGCGCGTGCAGATCGACGCCCTCGACCGCGAGCTGCTGGCCGCGCTGAACCGTCGCGCCAAGCTGGCGCAGACCGTGGGCGAGGTGAAGAAGCGCGAGGGCTCGGTGGCCTTCCGCCCCGAGCGCGAGGCGCAAGTCATCGACGGCCTGAAGTCCGAGAACACCGGGCCGCTCAAGACCGAGAGCGTCGCGCCGATCTGGCGCGAGATCATGTCGGCCTGCCGCGCGCTGGAGACGCCCACGCGCGTGGCCTACCTCGGCCCGGCGGGCACGTTCAGCGAGGAGGCAGCGCTCGGCTACTTCGGCTCGTCCATCGTGCGCGTGCCGTGCGCGAGCGTCGACGAGGTCTTCCGCGTGACCACCGCCGGCGCCGCCGACTTCGGCGTCGTGCCGGTGGAGAACTCCACCGAGGGCATGGTGGCGCGCTCGCTGGACCAGTTCCTCGTCACGCCGCTGTTCATCATCGGCGAGACCAGCCTGTTCGTGCGCCACAACCTGCTGCGCAAGACGAACACGCTCGAAGGCATCTCGGCCGTCTGCGCGCACCCGCAGGCGCTGGCCCAGTGCCACATGTGGCTCAACGACCACCTGCCGCACGCGGAGCGCCGTCCCGTCGCGAGCAACGCCGAGGGCGCGCGCCTGGCCTCGCTCGACCCGACGCTGGCGGCCATCGCCAGCACGCGCGCGGGCAGCGAGTACGGCCTGCACGTGGTGTCGCCCGCGATCCAGGACGATGCGAACAACCGCACGCGCTTCGCCATCATCACGCACACCGAGCGCCATCCCGCGCCCAAGGCCTCGGGCCACGACTGCACCAGCCTCGTCGTGACCGTGTCGAACCGCCCCGGCGCGCTGCACGACATGCTGGTGCCGCTGAAGGCCAACGGCGTGTCGATGACGAAGTTCGAGTCGCGGCCCGCGCGCTCGGGCCAGTGGGAGTACTACTTCTACGTCGACATCGCCGGCCACCCCGACCAGGAACACGTGCGCGCGGCGCTCGAGGACCTGCGCAAGGTGTGCGGGTTCTTCAAGATCCTGGGCACGTATCCGGTCGACGTGCACTGAACCTGCCGACGACGAAAAAGGGAGCCGCGGCTCCCTTTTGCATTGCGCTCCCGCGCGGCCTCAGACCGCGAAGTCTTCCAGCTTCTTGCCGGCCGCCAGCGCCGCCGTGAGCCAGCGCGGCTTCAGCCCGCGGCCCGTCCACTGGTTGCCCTGGTCGTCCTTGTACTTCGGGGCGACGGCCTTGCGCTCGGTGCCGTCGAGCTTCAATCCGGCCTTGCGCGTCCGCGCGGGCGCGGCGATGTCGTCGCTGGTGAGGCCGTGCTCGGTCATGATCCTGCGAATCTCGTCGATCGCTTCCTGGCGCCCTTTTGAATTCAGTTGCGCGATTTGTCTCTCGAGATCGGCCTTTTGCCGAATCAGCTGCTGGAGGTCTGCCATTACCCATCCTTGAGATGTAGGCCGGGTCGAATATGCCCAGTTGCGACCGAGTTTAGCCGCGGAATCCGTCACGCGCGCGTCGTTCATCCCCCTCGAATGACCGCCAGGACGGAGAGATCCGTCATCCCGCGCCCGACGCCCCGCCAGGTTGGCGCCGGAACGGCCCGCAGGTTGTGCAAAAATTGCGCATTCGACCGCGTTCGCGCGGCCATATCGCCTGCGTCCACCTGCGTCGCCCGAACTGCTGTTACTTTTGTAACTCCGGTTTTCGGGCAGCCGGGGAAAGACGCCATGTCGACCGTGTCGTCGGGAATGAATTCCGTTGCGCGAATATGTCTGCGCACCGGTTTGCAACGGTTCGACATGCCTTGATCCTCAATAGAAAAGATTTCAGATGTTCAGGCAGCTAGGGCTGATCGGTTGCGGTTTGATGGGCGGCTCGTTCGCCCTGGCGTTGAAGCGCGCCGGCCTCGTGAAGCACGTGGTGGGCTACAGCAAGTCGCCGTCCACCGTGATCACGGCGCAGAAGATGGGCGTCATCGACCAGATGGCCGAATCGGCGCTGATGGCGGTGTCGGGCGCCGACATCGTGCTGATCGCCGTGCCGGTGGCCGCCACCGAGGCCACGCTGCGCGCCATCCGCCACCTGGTGCACCCCAACACGCTGTTCATGGACGTGGGCAGCACCAAGGGCAACGTCGTCGAGGCCGCCCGCCGCGTGCTGCGCGAGCGCCTGCCCAGCTTCGTGCCGGCGCACCCGATCGCCGGCAAGGAAGTCGCCGGCATCAGCCACGCCGACGCCACGCTGTACCAGGACTGCCAGGTCGTGCTCACGCCGGTGCTCGAGACCGACATGAACCTCATCGAGCGCGCGCGCGCCGCGTGGACGGGCATCGGCGCGCAGGTGCGCGTGATGACGCCCGACGCGCACGACGCCGCCTTCGCCGCCGTCAGCCACCTGCCGCACCTGCTCGCGTTCGCCGCCTACCTGGGCGTGGCGCACCAGCCCGAGGGCGCGCAGTTCCTCGACCTGGCCGGCCCGGGCTTCCGCGACTTCACGCGCATCGCCGCCAGCGACTCCGCCGTCTGGCGCGACGTGCTGCTGGCCAACCGCGCGCAGGTGCTCGCGCAGGCCGAGCTGTTCAAGACGCAGCTCTACAAGTTCGAGTCGGCGATGCGCGAAGGCAAGGCCGACGTCATCGAGGCACTCATCAAGGAAGCGGCTGCCGGCCGCTCCAATTGGAAAAAATGAGCCCCCACGCTCCTCCGTCGCTGCCCCCCAAGGGGGAGCCCGGATCGGCTCGGATGTGATCCTCGCTTCCCTTGTGCTTGGATGGGCCTGCGGCCGGCCAACACAGTCAGACCGACCCTGAACAAACACACGCCGCCTCCGTCATGTACGCGATCCCCTTCCTCGACATCCCGCCCCTTCGCTCGGCCGCCGGCCGCGTGCGCCTGCCCGGCTCCAAGAGCATCTCCAACCGCGTGCTGCTGCTGGCCGGCCTGGCCGCCGGCACGACGGCGGTGCACGACCTGCTCGACTCCGACGACACCCGCGTGATGCTGGCCGCGCTCGAGACGCTGGGCTGCGACCTGCGCCGCGACGGCGCGGTGCTGCACGTGACGGGCATCGGCGGCGTGCTGCCGGTGAAGCAGGCGAAGCTGTTCCTGGGCAACGCCGGCACGGCGATGCGCCCGCTCACCGCGGCGCTGGCGATGCTGGCCACGCTGCAGGGCGGCGAGTTCGAGCTGTCGGGCGTGCCGCGCATGCACGAGCGCCCCATCGGCGACCTGGTGGACGCGCTGCGCCAGCTCGGCTGCCCGGTGCAATACCTGGGCAACGCCGGCTACCCGCCGCTGCGCGTGGGCCACGGCCGCGCCGCGCCCGTGTCCACGCACGAGCCCGTGCGTGTACGCGGCGACGTCTCCAGCCAGTTCCTCACCGCGCTGCTGCTGGCCCTGCCGCTGGCCACCGCCGACCGCGCGGTCACCATCGCCGTCGAGGGCGAGCTGATCTCCAAGCCCTACATCGACATCACGCTGAACCTGCTGGCGCGATTCGGCATCGTGGTCGAGCGCGATCCGGCCGACCCGTGGGCCTCCTTCACGCTGCCGCGCGGCTCGCGCTACCGCTCGCCGGGCGACATCCACGTCGAGGCCGATGCCTCGTCGGCGTCGTACTTCGTGGCGCTGGGCGCGCTGGCCGGCACCGAGGCGCCCGTGCGCATCGAGGGCGTGGGCCTGGACTCGATCCAGGGCGACATCCGCTTCGTCGACGCCGCCCGCGCGATGGGCGCGCAGGTGGACGGCGGCGCCGGCTGGCTCGAGGTGCGCCGCGGCGCCTGGCCGCTCAAGGCCATCACGCTCGATTGCAACCACATCCCCGACGCCGCGATGACGCTGGCCGTGATGGGCCTCTACGCCGACGGCACCACGCGCCTGACCAACATCGCCAGCTGGCGCGTGAAGGAGACCGACCGCATCGCCGCGATGGCCGCCGAGCTGCGCAAGATGGGCGGCACGGTGGTCGAGGGCCCCGACTTCATCGAGGTGACCCCGCCCGCCTCGCCCGCGCACTGGCGGGCCGGCGTCATCCACACCTACGACGACCACCGCATGGCCATGTGCCTGTCGCTGGCCGCGTTCAACGCGCTGGCCGGCGCCACGCCGCCGCGCCCGGTGCGCATCCTCGACCCGCAGTGCGTGGCCAAGACCTTCCCCGACTACTTCGAGGCCCTGTTCGGCCTGGCGACGGTGGCCGAGGCCGACATCCCGGTCATCGCCATCGACGGCCCCACCGCGTCGGGCAAGGGCACGCTGGCCTCCGAGGTGGCGCGCCGCCTGGGCTACGCGCTGCTCGATTCCGGCGCGCTGTACCGCGCCACGGCGCTTGCAGTGCAGCAGGCCGGCGTGGATCCGTCCGACGCCACGGCGGTGGCTTTCCTGGCCGCCCGGCTGGACCTGCGCTTCGACGCCGGCCGCGCGTTCCTCGCCGGCCAGGACGTCACCGACGCGCTGCGCCTGGAGGAGACCGGCAGCCTCGCCTCGCGCATCTCCGTGCATTCGGCCGTGCGCCACGCGCTGCACGGACTCCAGCTCGACTTCCGCCGCCTGCCGGGCCTGGTGGCCGACGGGCGCGACATGGGCACCGTGGTGTTTCCCGGCGCGCCGTTGAAGGTGTTCCTGACCGCCAGCGTGGAGACCCGGGCCGCCCGGCGGCATAACCAATTGATTTCCCGGGGTATTCCTGCTAATATCGACAGTCTTCTCGCAGACCTCCGGGCGCGGGACGAGCGCGACCAGAATCGCGCCGTCGCGCCCCTGAAGCCGGCGGAGGATGCGGTCTTGCTCGACAACTCCGGCATGTCCATCGACGAAGGCGTCGATGCCGTGCTTGAAGCCTGGAACAAGCGCCGCATGTAGTTCCCGGTCGCCGCAAGGCGGCCAAACAAGCCCGTCGCCGGTTTCCCACGCGCCCTCGCAGGCGCCGCCGGAAACGTCGAGCCGAGACTCCCCGTCCGGTTCGGGGCGACGACCGTTCCACCCTAACCCTGCACCCTCTCCGGGTTGCAATCCGCCGGCAGCGCTCGTCGTTTCGTCCGCCTTCGCCGGCCCTCAGGAAATACAAATGCCCAAGACCCAAGCCATCACCGATTTCGCGCCCGATTCGTTCGCCGCGATGTTCGAAGAGTCGCTGAAGAGCAGCGAAATGCGCTCCGGCGAAGTCATCACTGCCGAAGTGGTGCGCATCGATCACAGCTTCGTCGTCGTCAACGCCGGCCTCAAGTCCGAAGCCTACGTGCCCATCGACGAGTTCAAGAACGATCAAGGCGAAGTCGAAGTCCAGGTCGGTGACTTCGTTTCCGTCGCGATCGACGCCGTGGAAAACGGCTACGGCGACACCATCCTGTCGCGCGACAAGGCCAAGCGCCTGGCCTCGTGGCTGTCGCTCGAGACCGCGCTCGAATCCGGCGACTTCGTCACCGGCACGGTCAGCGGCAAGGTCAAGGGCGGCCTCACGGTGCTCGTCAACGGCATCCGCGCCTTCCTCCCGGGCTCCCTGCTGGACACGCGTCCGGTCAAGGACATGAGCCCGTTCGAGGGCAAGACCATGGAATTCAAGGTCATCAAGCTCGACCGCAAGCGCAACAACGTCGTGCTGTCGCGCCGTGCCGTGGTCGAGGCCTCCATGGGTGAAGAGCGCGCCAAGCTGCTCGAGACCCTGTCCGAAGGCGCCATCGTCAACGGCGTGGTCAAGAACATCACCGAGTACGGCGCGTTCGTCGACCTCGGCGGCATCGACGGCCTGCTGCACATCACCGACATGGCCTGGCGCCGTGTCCGCCACCCGAGCGAAGTGGTGACGGTCGGCCAGGAACTGACGGCCAAGGTCCTGAAGTTCGACGCCGAGAAGAACCGCGTCTCGCTGGGCCTGAAGCAGCTGGGCGACGATCCGTGGATGGGCGTTGCCCGCCGCTACCCGACCAGCACCCGCCTGTTCGGCAAGGTCACGAACATCGCCGACTACGGCGCGTTCGTCGAGATCGAACCGGGCATCGAAGGCCTGGTGCACGTCTCGGAAATGGACTGGACGAACAAGAACGTCGCCCCGTCCAAGACCGTCACGCTGGGCGAAGAAGTCGAAGTCATGGTCCTCGAGATCGACGAAGACAAGCGCCGCATCTCGCTGGGCATGAAGCAGTGCCGCGCCAACCCGTGGGAAGAGTTCGCCGCCAACGTCCATCGCGGCGACAAGGTGCACGGCCCCATCAAGTCGATCACCGACTTCGGCGTGTTCGTGGGCCTGGCCCAGGGCATCGACGGGCTGGTCCACCTGTCCGACCTCTCGTGGCACGAAGCCGGCGAAGCCGCCGTTCGCAACTACAAGAAGGGCCAGGAAGTCGAAGCCGTCGTCCTGGGCATCGACGTCGAGCGCGAACGCATCTCGCTGGGCATCAAGCAGCTCGACGGCGACCCGTTCGCCAACTACACCTCGGTCAACGACCGTGGCGCGGTCGTCACCGGCAAGGTCAAGACCGTCGACCCGCGCGGCGCCGAGATCCAGCTGAACGACGACGTCACCGGCTACCTGCGCGCCTCGGAACTGACGCGCGACCGTGTCGAAGACGCGCGCTCGATCCTGAAGGAAGGCGACGAAGTCGAAGCCATGATCATCAACGTCGACCGCAAGACGCGTTCGATCCAGCTGTCGATCAAGGCCAAGGACAACGTCGACCAGCAGGAAGCCATGCAGCGCATCTCCTCGACGAACGAGCGTGAGAACGCCGGCACGACGAGCCTGGGCGCCCTGCTCCGCGCCAAGCTGGACGGCGGCAAGAGCGAGTAATCGTCGATGACGCGGTCCGACCTCGTTGCTCAGCTCGCTGAGCGTTTCACGCAGATCACTTCGCGTGACACCGAGTTCGCGGTCAAGACCGTGCTCGATGCGATGTCCGACGCGCTCGCGCGCGGGCACCGCATCGAGATCCGCGGCTTCGGCAGTTTCTCGATCAGCCGGCGCCCGCCGCGCATGGGCCGCAACCCGCGCTCGGGCGAGCAGGTCACCATCCCTGAAAAGCTGGTGCCCCACTTCAAGCCGGGCAAGGCCTTGCGAGAGGCCGTCGACAAGCAGCTTCCGGCCGTCGACAAGACGTGACCTCCAAGGCGCCCTGACGGGCGCCTTTTCTCCTTTCTGGGCGCCCGTGGGCGCCCTTTTTCGTTGTCGGGCATCACATTCGCGGCCGCGATGTCCAAATCCGCCCCTCCCAAGCGTCGTTGTCAGGAACGATCGCGCGGCCAGGCACGGGAGGCGAACCGGGAAACCGGCGCCTGCTGACAGAACGCTGTCAGGAGTCCTCTCGTCCAATGCCTGCAATGACAACAAAGCCAGGAGAGAAGACCATGTGGACCGACACCGCCAGCATCGCCACCACGGCCTCGCCCCAGGCCCTGTGGCGCCTGTTCGAGGACGTGGCCGGCTGGACGAACTGGAACGCCGGCATCGAGCGCATCTCGCTCAACGGCCCGTTCGCCACCGGCTCGACCTTCGACATGAAGCCACCCGGCATGGACGCCCTCCGCAGCACGCTGCGCGACGTGCGCCCGCACGAGGCCTTCGTCGACGAGACCATCCTGGAGGACACCCGCTTCCTGGTCTCGCACGAGCTGCACGCGCTGCCGTCCGGCGGCACCCGCATCACCTATGCGGTGCGCGTCGAGGGGCCCGAGGCCGCGACGCTGGGGCCGCTCGTCACCGCCGACTTCCCGGAGGTGCTGGCCGCGCTGAAGGCACTCGCCGAGCAGGCGCCGCCGGCGGGCGCATGATGGCCCGCACGCCCGTCCCCGCCGGCGCCGCGGCCTCGCCCGCCGTCGCCGCGCGCCTGCTCTCGGACGCGCTGGCGTCGCTCTGGACAGCCGCCGCGGACATCGGCGAGGTGCTGTTCACGCGCTGGCTGTGCGATGGCGCGGCGGTGGCAGCGGCCTGCGCGATCGCGGAACTGGTGGTCCGTTTGAGCCGGGCGCTGCGCCGCGCGGCGCCGGCTCAGGCCGCCTGCGCCGTCGCCCCGGCGCGGCGGGTCGCCAGGCCCAGGCCGGCCAGCATCGCCAGCGCCCCGGCGGCCAGCACCAGCCAGCCGAAGGCCGGCCACGCCCAGCGCACACCGAGGTCGAACAGGACGCCGGCCGCGAGGCTGCCGGTCATCATGCCCAGGTTCTGCCAGAAGTGCTGGCGCGCGAGCGCCTCGCCGGTGTCGAGCCCGCGCGCGCGGGCGCCGCTCGAGACCAGCACGTCGAACGACGGCCCGTAGAACACCTGCGACAGCGCCAGCAGCACGGCCGCCGCCAGCACCGGCCCCATGTGAGCACCCGCCAGGGCCATCGCGCAGAAGGCCGCCAGCATGCACCAGACGCCCACGAACAGGAAGCGCAGGTGCCCGGCCGCGCCGCGCGCCATCGCGGTCACCCGCAGTTGCAGCAGCAGCACGGTGACGGTCGTGACCCAGTAGGTGGTGGACACCGGCAGCGCCGGCACGTAGCGCGGCACGTACAGGCTCATCGTCACGGTGGGCTGGATCGTCAGGAACCAGAACGCCACGTTGGCAGCCATCAGCCAGGCCGGCTCAGCCGGCGCCGATGCTGAAGCCGGGGCGATGATGCCCACGGCGGCGGCAACCGGCGCGACCGCGGGCACCGATTCGATGTCCCGCAGCACCACGCGCATGCAGCCGGCGTAGGCGAGGAACATCGCCAGCAGCACCGAGAACACCGCCACGAGGTGGTCGCCGCCCAGCAGCGCACCGGCGAGGTAGCCGCCCGCCATGCCCAGGCGCAGCGACATCGACAGCCCCGCGAACGCGCGGCTCGGCGCCAGCCCGTCCAGGCGCAGCAGCGCGTTCTTCATGCCGGGAAACGACATGCCGCTGCCCAGCCCGGCCATGGTGGCCACCGCCACCAGCATCCACGGCGCTGCCAGGAAGGCCATGCTGAACAGCGCGACGCCCTCGACGACGATGTTGCCGACGATGACCCCGCGGCGCTGGGCGAGCGCGCCGCGCCGGCTGGCCACGTGCGAGCCGGCCAGCCGGCCCAGGTTGGTGCCGAACAGGATCGCGGCCGCCCAGGCGCCCGAATGCGCCAGGCCCACCGCCGACAGCATCAGAGGCACGTAGAACGCGATGCCGCCGGAGGCCAGCGCGACGCCGGTGTAGATCAGGCGGGCGTTGGCGGCAGGGCTTCTACGGGTCATCGAGCGGTGGGTTTCGGAGCGCACCGTGCAGTGTCGCCGCAACGTGTCCGGGTGGCATGATGGCCGCGCGCGACCGACCGGCCGGCCACTCCGCCGCGGGATTCCTCCCGCCCCGCGAGAAACAATTCGAACTCGACCGTAAAAGGCCTCCGCCCTTCGTAGAATCCGCTGCATCGGCGCCTCGAGGCGCCAAACCGACAATGCGCATCCTGACCTACGTCCTGCGGGGCTTCATCTTCTTCGTGCTGGTCGCGTTCGCGATCAACAACCAGCAGGCCGTGACGGTGAACTGGTTCTTCTCGTACGCCTGGACGGCGCCCCTGGTCATCATCGTGCTGGCGGCCTTCGTGGCCGGCACCGTGTTCGGCGTGCTGGCGATGACGCCGGCCTGGTGGCGCCACCGCCGCCGCGCCAGGCGCCTCGAGACCACGGTCGTGCCCGCCCCGGCGGCCTTGCCCGCCGCGCCCGTGGCTCCCGACGTGACGGTGGTGCGCGATGGACTTTGACTATCAGTGGTTCCTGCTGGGCCTGCCGCTGTTCTTCATCCTCGGCTGGCTGGGCTCGCGCTTCGACCTGCGCCAGATGCGCCGCGAGACCAGCGGCTCGCCCAAGGCCTACTACAAGGGCCTGTCGCTGCTGCTCAACGAACAGCAGGACAAGGCGATCGACGCCTTCATCGAGACGGTGCAGAACGACCCCGACACCACCGAGCTGCACTTCGCGCTGGGCAACCTGTTCCGCCGCCGCGGCGAGTTCGAGCGCTCGGTGCGCGTGCACCAGCACCTGCTCGTGCGCGCCGACCTGCCGCCGGCCGAACGCGAGCGCGCGCAGCACGCGCTGGCGCAGGACTTCGTCAAGGCCGGCCTGTTCGACCGCGCCGAGGCCGCCTACAAGCAGCTCGAGGGCACCGCGTACCACACCGAGGCGCGGCTCGCGCTGCTGAACCTGTACGAGCGCTCGCGCGACTGGCGCGCCGCGGTGGAGACGGCGCAGCAGCTGGAGACGGCCGGCACCGGCTCGTTCGCGCGCCGCGTATCGCACTACTGGTGCGAGCTGGCGCTGGTTGCCGAGGAGCAGGGCCATCCCGACGAGGCCGAGCGCGCGCTGCAGCAGGCGCTCAAGGCCGACCCGTCGTCGGCCCGTCCGTGGATCATGCAGGGCCAGCGCCTCGCGCGCGCCGGCCTGCCGGCCGAGGCCTTCGAGGCCTGGAACGAGCTGCGCCGGCGCGACCCGTCCAGCTTCACGCTGGTGGCCAGCGACTACGCCACCGCGGCGCTGGCCGCCGGACGCGCCGACGACGCGAAGGCCGCGCTGGAAAAGCTGCTGGCCGACGCGCCGCGGCTCGATTTCCTCGCCGCCTGGGCCAAGGTGGAGGCCGACCCCGAGGTGGCCGCCAACCGCTACCGCGAGATGCTGCACAGCCAGCCCACGCTGTCGGCCGCGCGCGAGGTGCTGCAGCAGCCGGCGATCGCGGCGTCGGCCGCCGCGGTCGGACCGCTGGCCGAGCGCTCGCTGGCCGACGTGCGCGCCGCCGTCACGCGCGCCGCCAAGCCGCTGCAACGCTACCGCTGCGCCGCCTGCGGGTTCGAGGCCCAGCGCCATTTCTGGCAATGCCCCGGCTGCCTCAGCTGGGACAGCTATCCCGCCCTGCGGATCGAAGAACAATGACGACTATTGCGCGCCGCTGCCGGGCGAGCGCTCGGCCGCTCCGGAGCCGGCCGGCAATCCCCTCGGGGGATCGATCGGCGTACCCGCCGGGCGAGGGGCTCCAATGACCCAGAGGCATATCCTGTGCATGAAATGGGGCGACAAGTACGGCCCCGAGTACGTCAACCGCCTCTACGCGATGGTGCGCCGCCACCTGCGCGGCGATTTCAGGTTCGTGTGCCTCACCGACTCGGACGCGGGCATCCGGCCCGAGGTGGTGTGCCTGCCCATCCCCGACCTCGCGCTGCCTGACGGCCTGCCCGAGCGCGGCTGGAAGAAGCTCACCACCTTCGAGGCCGACCTGCACGGGCTCAAGGGCGTGGCGCTGTTCCTCGACATCGACATCGTGATCGTCGACGACATCACGCCGTTCTTCGAGATGCCCGGCGACTTCCTCATCATCCACGACTGGAAGCGGCCCTGGCGCGTCACCGGCAACTCGTCGGTCTACCGGTTCCAGCTCGGCGCGCACGCCGACGTGCTGGCGAAGTTCCGCGCCGAATCCGAGGCGATGCGCGCCAAGTACCGCAACGAGCAGGCCTACCTCTCAGGCGAGCTGCACGAGCAGGGCAAGCTGCAGTACTGGCCCGCCGACTGGTGCGCCAGCTTCAAGTACCACAGCATCGCGCGCTTCCCGCTCAACTATTTCGTCGCCCCGTCGATTCCCAAGGGGGCGCGCATCATCGTCTTCCACGGCGTGATGAACCCGCCCGATGCCCTGGCGGGCCGCAGCAACGGCAACTGGCGCCATGCGAAGGCCTCGCCCTGGATCTCCGATCACTGGAAGGAATAGCCTGCCCGGCGGCCTCCAGAGGCCGTCGCGCGTAGTACGCTCTTGCCCCGCGCACGCGTGACGCCGTGCGCGCCCCCGACCCTGCGCGACGCCCGCACCGCGCCCCACCGCCGCCATGACCACTGTCCATTTCGTCTACCCGCGAGACGCCACGCGCAACTCGTCGCCCTTCTGCATCGGCAACGAGGTGGGCGACCGGCTCGCGCGCGACTACGACGTGCGCTTCTACGGCTGGCGCGACCAGGTGAAGATCGAGCCGAAGCCCGGCGACATCCTGCTGGGCCACCCGCACTGGCGCCGCGACTCGGTGTTCGACCGCTCGGTGAACCAGCCCGGCTGGGCGCGCCGCATCCTGATGGCGCCCTACGCCGACGACCTGCGTCAGGTGGCCTACTACGACCGCCACATGGAACAGTGCGACCTGTTCCTGGCCATCACCGGCAACTACTGGTTCGACCGCATCGAGGCGTCGCCGATCCGGCGCTGGAAGCCCAAGATGCGCCACATGGATCTCGCCGTGAACCGCACGTTCTTCCCGTTCGTGAAGACGCGGTTCAACCCGCCCGGCGAGCGCAAGTTCCTCTACATCGGCCACACCGCGCACAACAAGAACGTGGGCTACCTGTCGCAGCTGCAGCGCGAGTGCGACAGCGTCGACATCAGCTGGGCCGGCCGCGGCCGCAAGAAGATCCCGGGCGTGCACGTGCTGGGCTTCATGGACTTCTCGCAGCCCGAGGCGCGCGCCAAGGTGGCCGAGTTCGACTTCATGATCACCGTGGGCGCGATGGACGCCAACCCCACCACCATCCTCGAGTCCATGGCCTGGGGCCTGATTCCCGCCGTGACGATGCAGAGCGGCTACGAGAACCGCGCGGGCATCGTCAACGTGCCGCTGAACGACGCCGCGGCCGCCGAGCAGGTGTTCAGGCGCCTGCAGGCGCAGACCGACGCCGAGCTGCGCGAGACGCAGCGCCTGGGCCAGGTGGCCATCGATACCCACTACCGCTGGGATCGCTTCTATGCCGACGTGCGCGCGGCCATCGAGGGCACCGAGTCCCCCACCATCCGCAAGGCCACCTGGAAGGAACGCCTCCTGATGAAGACCTTCGACCTGATCCATTGATGGCGTCCAACCCCGCTTCCATCACGTTCTTCGGCTACTGGTCGGGCCAGTTGCCGGCCGTCACCGAACTGCATTTCCGCAGCTTCCTGCGCCATCATCCCGACTCGCGCTACGAGCTGTGGCTGGACGAGGACGACTACAGCGCCATCAAGGCGCCGCAGCTGGAATGGCTCAAGACGCATCCGCGCATCGCGGTGCGCATGCTCTCGCTCGACCGGCTGATCGAGAAACACGTCAGCGCGAAGCCCGTGTCGCACTACGACCGCCACCCCCAGCTGCGCAAGGTCGCCAGCGCCGTGCACCGCAAGATCGCGCCGCAGTGGGCGCGCCGCAACGCGTGGGAGCATCCGCTGTTCGGGCTCACGTACAAGCACTCGTCGATGCTGTTCGGCGGCTTCACGCGCAACAAGGCCTACCGCGGCGACCTCGCGCGCTGCCTGATCGCGCTGGAGCACTACCCCGACGCGTGCCTCTACGTCGACCTCGACGTGGCCTTCACCAGCGACCTCACGGCGCAGTGCGGCGACAAGGCCTGGGCGTACCGCTGGGAGACGTTCCCGTTCGCCAACTCGGCGATCCTGTACCTGCCCAACCGCACCTGGAGCCTGGCGCTCACGCGCAAGGGCAACGAGCTGGAGAACTTCCTGCCCTGGATCCTGTTCACCGATCACGTGTGCAACGAGCTGGGCGTGGTGGTGCATCCCACGCGCCTGTTCGACCCGCTGTGGGATCCCACGTCGCTTCTGTACGGCGACCCCGCCAAGTTCTTCGCGCCGCGCGAGAACCTCGCGCTGGACCTGCACGCGCTGGCCACCGAACGCCACCTGGCGATCCACTGGCACAACAACTGGAAGACGCGGCCCGCGCCGACGTCCCTCTACGCCGGGCTGCTGAAGGCCTGCGAGGACGCCGCCAAGTGAATGGTCCGGAGACGGCCATCCTCGCGCCCATGCGCTACGCGACGCTGGTGGTCAACCGGCTGCGCGCCAACGAGCCGTTCCGCCCCGGCGCCGGCCCCAACGGCGGCGATTTCTTCCTGCCCTGGCGCCAGCTGCGCGATCGCTTCGCCACCGAGGGCGTGGAGCTGAACACGCGCGACGTCAACGCCGGCCGCGAGGTGGAGTTCGAGCTGCACCTGAACGCCCAGCGCCGCGTCGAGCATCCGCTCAGCTACGCCTACCTCTACGAAGACCCGATCGTGCGGCCGATCAACGGCAACATCGTGGAGCTGGCGCGCTACCGCAAGCTGTTCACCAGCAACGAGGAGCTGATCGACGGCGAGCACGTCATCGACCTGCCCTACCCGAACGACCTCACGCCGCGCGAGGTGCCCGGCTTCAAGGAGCGCGACCTCTTCTGCGTGCTCATCGCCTCCAACAAGGCGCTGCTGCATCCGCACCCGCGCAACCTGCATCATCGCCGCGTGGAGGCCATCCGCTTCTTCGAGGAACACGCGCCCGACCGCTTCGCGCTGTACGGCCACGGCTGGAACATCCCGGCCGTCGAGCCCGGCCACCTCGGGCGCATCGTCAAGCGCCTGAACGAGTGGAAGCGCAAGCTCAACCCGGACGCGCCGCCCGCGTTCGCGAGCTGGCGCGGCACCATCTCCCGCAAGCACGAGGTGCTGGACCGCGCGCGCTTCTCGATCTGCTACGAGAACTCGCGCGGCAGCCCCGGCTACCTCAGCGAGAAGATCTTCGACTGCCTGACCAGCGGCTGCGTGCCCATCTACATCGGCACCACCCATTCGCGCCCGCCGATTCCCGAGGACTGCTTCATCGACGGCGACCAGTTCGCGACGCCCCACGAGATGCTGGCGTTCATCGCCCGCATCGACGCCGGCCACTTCGGGATGTACCAGCAGGGCATCCGCGAGTTCCTCGCGAGCCCCGAGGCGCGGCGTTTCACCAACGCCTACTGGTGCGAGACATTGGTCACACGCATACTGGCGGACGTACAACACGCCTGAGTCAGGGTTCACGGCGCGTGTACGAATCGTGAAGAACGGGTCAACCGGCCGTCACAGCAAGCGTTGACACTGCAGGCGGCACGCATTTCCGGCGCCGCCACGGGTCGCAGCGCCCCATCAAGCGCGCACAACGTCGGACTCCCAAGGACGCCAACATGATCAAACGCCTTCTCGCCATCCTCCTCGCCTTCTTCGCCTTCGCGGTCTACGCCGCCGACGCCAACAACGCCACGCAGGCCGAGCTGGAAACGGTCAAGGGCATCGGCCCGGCCATCTCCGCCAAGATCATCGACGAGCGCAAGAACGGCGCCTACAAGGACTGGCCGGACCTGATCGCCCGCGTCAAGGGCATCGGCGACAAGAACGCCGTCAAGCTGTCCACCGGCGGCCTGACCGTCAACGGCGCCCCGATGAGCGGCGCGCCTGCCGCCGCCCCCGCCGCTCCGGCCAAGGCCGCGACCCCGGCCGCCGCGCCTGCCAAGGCCGTCGCTCCGGCCCCGGCTCCCGCGCCGACCCCGGCCGCCACCGCCAAGCCGGCCACCGCCGCCGCTCCGGCCGCCGCGCCCGCCAGCACCGCCAAGGAGCTGAAGAAGGCCGCCGCCGCCCAGGCCAAGGCCGACAAGGCCTCGGCCGCCGCGCAGAAGAAGGCCGACAAGGCCGCCGCTGCGGCGTCCGCCGCCTCGGCCGCGAAGAAGAAGTAAGCCGCCGCGGGCCTGGCGCCCGCGCGATCCGCCATGACGCCCCGCCTCGCGCGGGGCGTCGTCATTCCAGGATCCGGTGCGTCACGCGGCCGCGGGCGCGGTCAGGTCGAAGAACTGCAGCACCTCGGTGCGCCGCGCCTCGGTATCCTTCTCGCCGAGCGCCATCAGCTCGCGCGTGTAGTCGGCCTCGAACAGCAGGTAGCTGGCCAGCGCCGCGCCGTTGCTGCCGGGGTTGCCGCCGGACACGCCGATGGCACCCAGCAGTGCTCGGATCGAATGGGGCAGCGCGCCGAGGTGGCGCGCCGCGATGTCGTCGAGGCGCTCGGACGGCGAGATCAGCAGCAGGCGCACCGGCTTGAGCGTGGCCTGCGCCCGGATCTCCTCCGGGATCAGGGCCAGCGTGGCGTTGATGCGCAGGAGGCGCTCGGCGTCGACCGCCAGCGCGTCGAGGAAGATGCTGGACAGCGCGTGGCCGCCGATCTGGGCGATCGACGGATAGGCCGTGGGCACCAGCGTGCGCGGCCCCGCGGGCTCGCGCATGCGGCCGGCGCCGATCACGAGGATGCGGTCGGCGCCCAGGTGGATGGCCGGCGAGATCGGCGCGGTCTGGCGCATGGAGCCGTCGCCGAACCACTCGTAGGCGCCCTGCAGCGACAGCGTGACCGCCGGGAACATGAAGGGGATCGCGGCCGACGCGAGCAGGTGCGCCATCGTCAGCGGCTCCTGCACCGCGATCCGGTTGGAGCGGATCCAGGGCACTGGCGCGGAGTCGGACCGGAAGAACGTGACGTGGCTGCCCGAGGTGTAGCTGGACGCGCTCACCGCCAGCGCCTTCAGGTGGCCGTCGGCGATCAGGCGGTCGATCCGGTCGAGGTCGATCATCTCGGCCAGAAGCTTGTGCAGCGGCGCGTTGTCCAGCATCGAGCGCGGCCGCTGCTTGCGCATGCGGGCGATGGCCCAGCCCATGGACATCATCGTGAGCCAGCGGGCGCCGGTGCGGATCACGCCGAAGGAGTCGGTGCGGTAGACCTGCTCCACGTGCATGTTCTCCCACACGCGGACCAGCTTGGCGATGCCGGCGTCGGGATCGTCGGCGTCGGTGGCCAGGGCCGCCGCGTTGAGGGCGCCGGCGGAGGTACCGGCCAGCACCGGGTACGGATTGCCCGATGGTGCGCCGGCCTCGCGGCGGATGCGGTGGACGGCGCGCAGCACGCCCACCTGGTAGGCGGCGCGGGCGCCGCCGCCCGTGAGGATCAAGCCCGTGGTGGATGCTGCGTGCATGGCGCGCAGTATCGGCGAGGTCGGAGCGCTCGCCTACGGAGGACACCCGGGGATTGGCACGCTCGCAACGCGCGTGTGGGCGAGACGCGAGCGCCTCGCGCGTCACGCGCGTACGGCCGCGCTCAGCGGTCGCGACCGCCTTCGCGGCCGCGCTCGAAGCCGCCGCGGGCCGCGCCCTGGCCACGGCGGTCGACGCGTTCCTGGCCGCGCTCGTCGCCTCGACGGTCGCCGCGCGCCTGCGAGGCGGCCGGCGTCTGGACCTGCTGGCCGGCGTTGCCGCCGCTCCAGGCCATGCCGCCGCCGATGCCGCCCGCGCCGGCATTGACCGCGTTGCCGGGTTGGCCACCAGCAGGGCGGCCACCGTTGCCCTGGACCGGTTGCGGCAGCCCGCCGCGGGCCGCGCCCCAGCCCATGCGGGCCTGGGCGTCCGCCTCGGCGCGATCGCGGTCGGAGCGCGTCCGTTGCTGGTCCTGCCAGGCGCGCTGCTGGTTCCAGCGCTGCTGCTGTTCGTAGCGCTGCTGCTCGAAGCGCTGGCGTTCGACGCGATCGCGCGCGAGGCGATCCTGCTCCATCCATTGCTGCGGGGTCCACGAACGCTGCTCGGGCGTCCAGTTGCGGCGCAGCACGTTGGCGCGGTACCAGCCGTCATCGACGAAATACACCGGCACGCCATACGCACCATATTCGCGGCAGTACTGGGCCCAGTGCAGGCGCTGGTATTCGGGCACCCACAGGTAGACCGGCGTCTGGTCGGTGGCGTAGGCCGGATCGACGGTTTCCTCCACCACCTCGCCGTAGCCGTTGTCGATGGCGACGACGGGCTGCGGGGCATAGACCAGCGGCGCTTCGGCATAGCCGCCGATGGCGACGCGGCCGTACACGCCGGGCTGCACGATCACCGACCACGACGCCGCGCCGGCCACGCCGGAGGCGGTGGCGAGCGCGAGCACGACGGCGGCGATCAGGGGGCGTTTCATCACAGGCTCCATGGTAGATGGGGGCACTGGTTCAACGCGTTCAGTTTGGGGAAAGTTGTCAGGGCAATGCGTAAAGCGCAGCAACAATCGGGCTACAAACCGCAACCCGGGGCTTCTTCCCGGCTCATGGGCAGGCGTCAGTCGTAGACGACCTGCGGCGGCTGCGTCGGCATGATCTGCTTCCAGCGCGCCAGCGCGTCGTCGCTGGGCCAGAAGCGGCCCTGGTCGCCCAGATCGAGCTCCGCCGCCGCGCCCTTCGTGCGCACCTTGATGCGCACGCCCAGGCCGTGGACGGAGTCGCCGTGCTCGTCGCTGGTACGCCGCGCCGGCCATTGCCTCACCAGCTCGGTCAGGGGCACGATGTCGCCGTTGACCTGCACCGAGAGGTAGCGGCCGAAGCGCGCGCGCGCGGCGGCCAGGTCCCAGACCTGCGTGACGTTCAGGCGCAGGCCGCCGCTGAAACGGTCGGGCTGCACCTTGCCCTGCACCACCACGAATTCGTCGTCGCGGAGCGCGTCGCGGTTGGCGTCGAGGATGCTCTCGTTGGCCACCGCCTCGATGGCCTCGGAGCGGTCGTCCACCTTGAAGATGGCGACGCGGCCGCGCTGGCCGTTGATGACCCGCAGGTCGCTCACGATGCCGCACAGGACCTGCGGCTCGCGCGAATCGATCAGGTCGGCGATGCGGCGCTTGCAGAACTTGCGGACCTCGGGCTCGTACTGGTCGAACATGTGGCCCGAAAGGTAGAAGCCGATGGCGGTCTTCTCGAGCGTGAGGCGCTCGCGGATGCTCCAGGGCTCCACCTGCACCAGCGCGGGCTCCTGCGTGGACGCGCCGTGCTCGTCGGCGCCGCCGAAGTCGAACAGGCCCGACTGCTGCGCGTGCGCGGCCTGGGCATCGGCCCATTCGAAGGCCAGGCCCACGCTGGCCAGCGTGCACGCGCGGTCGGGATGCAGCAGGTCGAAGCTGCCGGCCTTGACCAGCGCGTCGACCACGCGCTTGTTGACGCGCGAGCGGTCGACCCGCTTGGCGAAGTCGAACAGGCTGGAGAACGGCCGCGCCGTGTCGCTCTGCTCGGTGCGCCCCTCGCGGGCCGCGACGATGGCCTCCACCGCGCCCTGCCCGGTGCCCTTGACGGCGCCCAGGCCGTAGTGGATCAGCTTGTCGCCCGCCTTGCCCGGCGCCGGCTCGAACCGGTGCACGCAGACGTTGACGTCGGGCGGCGTGAACGTGACGCCGAACTGCCTGGCATCGGCGAGCAGCACCTTCAGCTTCTCGCTGTCGCCCATTTCGATGGTCATGTTGGCGGCGTAGAACTCCGCCGGGCAATGCGCCTTCAGCCAGGCCGTGTGGTACGACAGCAGCGCGTAGGCGGCGGCGTGCGACTTGTTGAAGCCGTAGCCCGCGAACTTCTCCATCAGGTCGAAGATCTCGTCGGCCTCGGCGGGCCCGATCTTGTTGGCGGCGGCACCCTCGCGGAAGATCTCGCGGTGCTTGGCCATCTCCTCGGCCTTCTTCTTGCCCATCGCGCGGCGCAGCATGTCGGCGCCGCCCAGCGAGTAGCCGCCCAGCACCTGGGCGGTCTGCATCACCTGCTCCTGGTAGACCATGATCCCGTAGGTCTCGGACAGCACCGGCTCCACCAGCGGATGCGGGTACTCCACGGTCTCCTTGCCGTGCTTGCGCGCGACGAAGGTGGGGATCAGGTCCATCGGGCCCGGACGGTACAGGGCCACCAGCGCGATCAGGTCGCCGAAGCGGCTGGGCTTGGCGTCGCGCAGCATGCCCTGCATGCCGCGCGATTCGAACTGGAACACCGACTCGGTGAGGCCGTCGGAGAACAGGCGGTAGACCTTGGGATCGTCGAGCGGCAGCGCCTCGTAGTTGAAGCCGGCGCGCTCGGGCCGGCGCGCGAGGATGAAGTCCTTCGCGAGCTCGAGGATGGTGAGCGTGGCCAGGCCCAGGAAGTCGAACTTCACCAGGCCGATGGCCTCCACGTCGTCCTTGTCGAACTGGCTCACCGCGGAGTCGCTGCCGGGCTGCTGGTACAGCGGGCAGAAGTCGGTGATCTTGCCCGGCGCGATGAGCACGCCGCCGGCGTGCATGCCGATGTTGCGCACGATGCCTTCCACGCGCGTGGCCAGCGCCAGCAGCTCGGCCACCTCTTCCTCGGCGGCCTCGCGCTGGTCGATCTCGGGCGCCTCCTTGCGCGCGTAGACGATGCCCGGATCGGGATCCGCGGGCACCTTGGCCAGCGTCACCGTCTTGCCCGGCGGCGCCACGATGAGCTTGGCGATGGAGTCGACGTGGCCGTAGCCCATGCCCAGCACGCGGCCGATGTCGCGCAGCGCCGCCTTGGCCGCCATCGTGCCGAAGGTGGCGATCTGGCTGACGGCCGCGCGCCCGTACTTGTCCTTCACGTACTCGATGACGCGGTCGCGGTTGCCCTGGCAGAAGTCGATGTCGAAGTCGGGCATCGAGACGCGTTCCGGGTTCAGGAAGCGTTCGAACAGCAGCTTGTACTCGAGCGGGTCGAGGTCGGTGATCTTGAGCGCGTAGGCCACCAGCGAACCGGCGCCGGAGCCGCGGCCCGGGCCCACGGGACAGCCGTTGCCCTTGGCCCAGCGGATGAAGTCCGACACGATCAGGAAGTAGCCGGGGAAGCCCATGTTCAGGATCGTCTCGATCTCGAACTCGAGGCGTTCCACGTATTCGGGCCGCTTCGCGTCGCGCCTGGCCGCATCGGGAAACAGGTGCAGCAGGCGTTCCTCCAGCCCTTCGAACGAGAGCTGGCGGAAGTAGTCGCCCATGGGCATGGCGCTGCCGTCTTCCAGCACGGGCGTGGGGAAGTCGGGCAGGTAGTTCTTGCCCATCGCCAGCGTGAGGTTGCAGCGGCGCGCGATCTCCACGGAGTTGGCGATGGCCGACGGGATGTCGGCGAACAGCGCCTCCATCTGTTCCTGGCTCTTGAAATACTGCTCGCGCGTGAAGCGCTTGACGCGGCGCGGGTTGGACAGCGTCTCGCCCTCGGCGATGCACACGCGCGCCTCGTGCGCGTCGAAGTCGTCGGGTTCGAGGAACTGCACCGGGTGCGTGGCCACCACCGGCAGCTGCAGCCGCGCCGCCAGCGGCACCGTGGCGCGCACGTGCGACTCGTGCTGGGGCAGGCCCGCGCGCTGGAGTTCGAGATAGAAGCGGCCGGGGAAGATGCGCGCCAGCTCGCGCGCCGCGGCCTCGGCGCGCGCGGTGTCGCCGCCCAGCAGGGCCTGCCCCACCGCGCCGAGGTCGGCGCCGGACAGCGCGATCAGCCCGCCGCCCAGTTCCTCCAGCCAGTCCCAGCGCACCCAGGCCTGGGCGCGCTGCACGTTCTTCGTCCAGCTGCGGCCCAGCAGCTCGGACAGGTTCAGGTAGCCCTGCTTGTCCTGCACCAGCAGCGCCAGGCGCGTGGGCACGCGGTCGGCCGCGTCGGGCAGCGGATCCATCCACACGTCGACGCCGATGATGGGCTTGACGCCCTTGCCGCGGCAGGCCTTGTAGAACTTGATGGCCCCGAACAGGTTGGACAGGTCGGTGATGCCCAGCGCCACCTGCCCATCGGCCTTGGCCGCCGGCGCCACGTCGTCGATGCGAAGGGTGCCGTCGACGACGGAAAACTCGGTGTGGGTACGCAGGTGAACGAAGGCCATGCGCCGATTGTAGGGAGGCCGACGGCGGCCACCCGGCGCGCAAACCGGGCCTTCCGGGCAACAAGGTGTGCTAGGGCCTGCATGGCCTATTCCGCCGTCCCGGGCGAAGGGCTGGTTGCCGAAGGGTCACGACATCACCCTGCCGCCGGCCACGTCCAGCGTCACGCCGGTGATCCATGACGATGCGGACGACACCAGGAACAACGCGGCCGCGGCGATGTCTTCCGGGCTGCCCAGGCGCCGCAGAGCAAACGCGGCGAGCATCCGCTGTTCCTGTTCGGCCGAGATCGACTGCCGGGTCCGGGCCGTCAACACGGCGGACGGCGAGATGCAGTTCACGCGGATGCCGTGCTCGCCGACCTCGTGGGCCAGGTGACGGGTGAGCATGATCACGCCGGCCTTCGCTGCACCGTAGCCGGCGGGCGCTCCCGCGGCGACGCGGCCGCCCGCGGAGGACATGGTGACGATGCTGCCGCGGCGTCGAGCGATCATGGCAGGCAGGAACGCCTTCAGCGTGAGGAACGTCGACGTCAGGTTGTTGTCGATGCTCGAACACCAGTCCGCCTCGTCGATCTGCACGAAAGGCCGAGGGCGTTCCGACCCGCCGCCGGCGAAGGCCAGCACCAGGTCCGGCGCGCCCAGCCGGGCCTCGACTCGAGCGCGCATGGCCTCGAGTTGCGAGGCCTGAGAGCAGTCGGCCACGGCTTCCATGGCGTCGGGCTGCACCGGGCGAAGGGCCGCCACCAATGCACGGACGCCGGATTCGTCGCGCCCGGTGACGGCCACCTTGACGCCGCACCGGGCCAGCGCCATGCAGGTGGCGGCGCCGATGCCGCGCGAGCCGCCGGTGACCAGGGCCACCTTGCCGTCGAGGTCGGGATAGATGCCTGGCGTGGAGAGGGGAGTCGTCATGACGCTTGCGTGGAGTTGCCGTTGATTCCACTTTGCAACGGCACTAGACTAAAAACAAATCATGAATAAATGACATACCCATAAATAATTCGATGTCACATCTGATCTACCTGAAAAGCTTCCTGAGCGTCCATCGGCACAGCTCCATCTCGCGCGCCGCACAGGCGCTCAATCTGACGCAGCCCGCGGTGTCGCGCCATATCAAGGTGCTCGAGAGCAGGCTCGGCTGCAAGTTGTTCGAACGCCTGCCGAGAGGCCTCGCCACCACGCCGGCCGGCAGCGAGCTGGAACGGCGGGTGGCCGCGCACCTGGACGCGCTCGAGGCCGTCGTCGGATTGGCCGGCGGGGCGAACGACGCCCTCGCAGGCCTCGTCCGGGTCGGAACCACCAGCGGATTCGCCGGGCTCGTGCTCGGCGCGCTGTCGACGCTGCCCCAGTACGGCATCCGGCTCGACGTCCGGGCCGCGCCGCCGCCCGCGTTGCTGTCCGCCGTCGTGGAGCAGAACCTGGACATCGCGGTCACGCTCGCGCGCATTCCGCACAAGGCCGTCGACTACCAGTTGATCCATCAGGCCACGCTGGTGCTCGTCGGCGCCCCGCTGTGGCGCGAACGGCTGCCCAAGGCGGCCCCGCCGCGCGGGCTGCCGCTGGTCGAACTGCAGGGCCCGGTATCGGCGCTGGACGCGTACTGGCGCGCCGCCTTCGGGGCCGAGCCCGACAAGCCCTCGGTCATCGTCCCGGACTACCAGGCCGCGCTGGAGGCCGCCGTCGCGGGCGTCGGCCTCGCGGTGGTACCCGAGTGCCTGTGCGCCGAAGCGTTGCAGGCGGGACGGGTGATCGGCCAGGCCGTGCGCTCGGCGCCGTCGATTTCCTTGTTCTCGATGCGCCGCAAGGGCGGCCTCGAGCGCGAGCGCATGGATCGCTGTCACGAGCAACTCGTCGCCGCGGCGCGTTCCTGGCCCTAGCCAGCCCTTGCGCCACGCAGCCCGGGGTGCGCCCGGGCGCGCATCGCCCGCACGAGTGAAAATACGTGCAAAGGCGCCGGGCCACCGCCCGCACCGTCCGAATTCGCCGTGTCCATGCCGTTCCTCAACATATCCACCTACCGCTTCGTCGAGCTCGACGACCTGCCCGCGCTGCGCGATCGCCTGGAGGCCAGCGCCGACGCCGCCGCCGTGAAGGGCACGATCCTGCTCGCCCGCGAGGGCATCAACCTGTTCATGGCCGGCGAAGAATCCGCGCTGCGCGGCTGGGTCGATCAAGCGCTGCGCGCCGAGCCGCCGTTCGCCGGCCTGGCCACCAAGGACAGCTTCAGCGACACGATGCCGTTCAGGCGCCTGAAGGTGAAGATCAAGAACGAGCTGATCCGCATGAACCACCCCACGATCCAGCCGCAACAGGGCCGCGCCGCCGCGGTGGAGCCGGCCACGCTGGCGCGCTGGCTCGCGCAGGGCCACGACGACGCCGGCCGCGCGGTGGCGATGCTGGACACGCGCAACGACTTCGAGGTCGACGCCGGCACCTTCGAGGGCACGCACGACTGGCGCATCGCGAAGTTCTCCGACTTCCCCGCCGCGTTCGACGCCCACCGCGCCGAGCTCGAGGGCAAGACCGTGGTGAGCTTCTGCACCGGCGGCATCCGCTGCGAGAAGGCCGCGCTGTACATGCGCGAGCGCGGCTTGCCCGACGTGCTGCAGCTCGAGGGCGGCATCCTCGGCTACTTCGAGGCCACGCAGGGCGCGGCGCCCGGCTGGCGCGGCGAGTGCTTCGTGTTCGACGAGCGCCGCACCGTCGCCGCCGACCTCGCCCCTGGCGACCTGCCGCCGTGCGAGCGCCCCGCGGCCGTCGCGGAGCCGCGCTGACATGCAGGCCCTGGTCCGCGCGTTCGGGATCCTGCTGATGCTGACGGCGCTGGTCGTCACGCTCACGCACGCGCCCGACCGCACGGTGGACAGCCTCGTCACCCGCTGGGCGCCGCCGCCGTCCGACTTCATGTACGTGAAGGGCCAGTTCGTGCACTACCGCGACGAGGGCCCGAAGACCGACCCGACCCCGCTGGTGCTGATCCACGGCACCGCCGCCAGCCTGCACACCTGGCAGGGCTGGGCCGGCGACCTGCACGCCCGCAAGCGCGTGATCACCTTCGACCTGCCCGGCTTCGGACTCACGGGGCCCTTCACCGGCGAGTACCCGCGCGACGACTACCGCGCCGACAACCTCGCCCGCTTCACGCTCGACTTCCTCGACGCGCTGCACGTGAAGCGCTTCGCCATCGGCGGCAACTCGCTGGGCGGCGAGGTCGCCTGGCGCGTGGCCGCGGCGGTGCCGGCGCGCGTCGACCGCCTGATCCTGGTGGACGCCACCGGCTACGCCTTCGTGCCCGGCCACATCCCGGTGGGCTTCCAGGTGGCGTGCATCCCCGTGTTCAACCGCGTCAGCGAGTTCCTCACGCCGCGCACCGTCGTGGAGGAGAGCGTGAAGGACGTCTACGGCGACCCGTCGCGCGTCACGGGCGCGCTGGTCGACCGCTACTTCGAGCTGCTCACGCGCGAAGGCAACCGGCGCGCGCTCGACCTGCGCCTGCAGCAGATCGACACCGACCTCGCGCCCGAGCGCATCAAGACCCTGAAGCTGCCCACGCTGATCCTGTGGGGCGCGAAGGATCGCCTGGTGCCGCCGGTCAACGCGGAGCGCTTCCACGCCGACATCGCCGGCAGCCAGTTGGTGATGTTCCCCGGCCTGGGCCACGTGCCGCAGGAGGAGGACGCGCAGGCGAGCGTGGCGCCGGTGCGCGCGTTCCTCGGCCTGGACTCGCCGGTGGCCGCGTCGGCCGCCGCGCGCTGAAGGCTCCAAGCGCCGCCAGACCGCACGGCCGCGGCGCCGCCCCGAAAGCCCGACAATCACCCCCATGACCCTCGACCGCCGCTTCGCCCTCACCCCCGAGGCGCTCACGATGATGGACACGATCGCGCGCACCGGCAGCTTCGCCGCCGCCGCGCGCGAGCTCGGCAAGGTGCCGTCCGCCCTCACCTACAGCGTGCGCCAGCTGGAGGACGCGCTCGACGTGCTGCTGTTCGACCGCAGCTCGCGCCAGGCCCGGCTCACCGCGGCCGGCACCGAGCTTCTCAACGAGGGCCGCCGGCTGCTCGCCGAGATGGACGCCGTCGCCAACCGCGTGCATCGCGTGTCCACCGGCTGGGAGACGCAGCTGACCATCGCCGCCGACGCCGTGGTGTCGCGCCAGACGCTGTTCGAGCTGTGCGAGGCCTTCTACGCGCTGCGCCCGCCCGAGCTGCGCGACGGCGCCGGCCCGGGCACGCGGCTGCGCCTGCGCACCGAGGTGCTGGCCGGCACCGTGGAGGCGCTGATGCTGGGCACGGCCGACCTCGCCATCGGCCTGCCCGCCGACACGCTGGCGCCGGCGGGCATCGAGATCCACCCGCTCGGCGACGCGCCTTTCGTCTACGTCGTGGCGCCGCACCATCCGCTCGCAAGCGCCGAGGAGCCGCTCACGGATGCGGTGATGAAGCAGCACCGCGGCGTGGCCGTGGCCGACTCCGCACAGCGCCTGTCGCCCATCACCGTCAACATCCAGCCCGGCCAGGACGTGCTCACCGTCAGCAGCATGCAGGCCAAGCTCGAGGCGCAGATGATGGGCCTGGGCGTGGGCTTCCTGCCCGAGGTGCTGGTGCGCGAGCACGTGGCCGCCGGCCGCCTCGTCGTCAAGCAGGTGGCCCGCCAGCGCATGACGGCCCCGCTGTCGTACGGCTGGCGCAGCGCCGCCGCGCCGCAGCCGCAGAAGGCACCGCAGGGCCTGGCGCTGCAATGGTGGCTGCAGCAGCTGGAGAGCCCCACCACGCGCTCGGCACTGCTGCTGCGCGGCGGTCCGTGCCCCCCCGCCGGCAAATGAGCTACGTCGGGCGTTTCGCGCCTTCGCCCACCGGCCTGCTGCACGCCGGCTCGCTGGTGGCGGCCCTGGCCAGCTGGCTCGACGCGCGCGCCCACGGCGGCACGTGGCTGGTGCGCATCGAGAACGTCGACACGCCGCGCTGCGTGCCCGACGCCGACACCGGCATCCTCGCGCAGCTGCAGTCGCTGGGCCTGGTGCCCGATGCGCCGCCCACCTGGCAATCGCGCCGCGGCGACCGCTACGACGCCGCGCTGGCGCAGCTGAAGCGCAGCGGCTGGGCCTACCCCTGCACCTGTTCGCGCGCCGACATCGCCGCCGCGCTCGCGCGCGCGGGCGTCGCGCACGTGGAGCGGGTCTATCCCGGCACCTGCCGCCCGCCCACGTTCGCCTCAACCGCCGGCGATCCTGACATCCCTTTCAAGCGGACACCCGCCTGGCGCCTGCGCACCCGCACGCCCGCGGGCGACGACGTCGTCATCGCCTGGCACGACCGCCTGCTGGGCGACCAGCGCCAGGACGTGACGGCCACCGTCGGCGACTTCGTGCTGAAGCGCGCCGACGGCCTGTGGGCCTATCAGCTCGCCGTGGTGGTGGACGACGCGGCGCAAGGCGTCACCGACGTCGTGCGCGGCGCGGACCTGGCCGACAACACCGCGCGCCAGGTCCACCTGCAGCACGTCCTCGGCCTGCCCACGCCGCGCACCCTGCATACGCCGCTGGTGTATGCGGACGACGGCCAGAAGCTGTCGAAGCAGACCGGCGCGCGGGCGCTGGCGCTGCGCAGCGACGTCGAGGCCGTGCACGCGCTGCGCCGCGCCGCCCGCGTGCTGGACCTGCCTGCCGCGCTGCACGACGGCAGCGACCTGTGCGAGACACCGGCCCGCTGGCTCGCCAGGGCCGTGCCGGCCTGGGCCGAACGGCTGCGCGCGGTCGGTGGCATGATCCCCTCCTTCGCGACGCCCGCGGCGTCATCTCCCCTCCCCAACCAGAGCGATTCCAGCATGACCACCACCCCCTCCGGCCTGCAATACGAAGACACCAAGGTCGGCGACGGCCCCGTCGCCAAGTCCGGCCAGTCCGTCACGGTGCACTACACCGGCTGGCTGTCCGACCCGTCGGCCCCCAACGGCCGCGGCAAGAAGTTCGACTCCAGCAAGGACCGCGGCCAGCCCTTCGTGTTCGGCCTCGACCAGGGCATGGTCATCAAGGGCTGGGACGAAGGCGTGCAGGGCATGGCCGCCGGCGGCACCCGCGTGCTGACGATCCCGGCCGAACTCGGCTACGGCGCGCGCGGCGCCGGCGGCGTCATTCCGCCGAACGCCACGCTGGTGTTCGAGGTCGACCTGATCTCGTCGAAGTAGCACCGCAGCGCGCCGCGCGATTCCTCGAAGCGCGACGGCGCGCCCCGGTCCGCGGGCTGCCGCCCAGCACCTGTCGCTCGTGAGAGAATGCGGGCTCGGTCGGCAGTTCACCCAGGCGTTGCCGCGCTGGCACCTCCAGCGTCGCTAAACCTGCCGCGTCACCCCGCGATCCGCTCGGATCCACGACGCTTTTCCAGTTCGGGCTTGACTCACCTCGGCGTGAGCTCGATTCCGGCAAGGGCAACCCCCGGCGCCGCGTCCCCCGCGGCTTCATCGAGCACACGCCTGACGTGAGGCCTTTGCCATGACTCGAACCGCCCTGCCGTATTCGGCTCCCGACCTGTCCGCGCTCGCCCGCCTGCTGGAGCGTGCCCTGGACGACCACCTCGTCACCCACGGCCGCCTGCCGGGCCACGTGGAGATGATGAACCTGCTCGCGCGCGGCGCGGGGCATCGCAACCTGCAGACGCTGCAGGCCGCGACGCCGCCGGCGTCGTCCGCGCCGGAGATCGCCACCGATCCCTGGTTCGATGCGCCCGCCATCGTCGAGCCCGTGGCCGAGCCGGCGCCGCCGGCGCCCGTCCTGTCCGCGCACGCGAAGAAGGCCCTGGAGCACTTCGACCCCGCGGGCCGCCTCGAGCGCTGGCCGCAGAAGCTGTCGGTGCAGCGCCTGGCCATGTGGGTGCTGTGGACGCGCTTCGACGCGCGCCGCGTCTACACCGAGGCCGAGGTCAACCAGATCCTGAAGGGCTGGCACCTCTACGGCGACCACGTGACGCTGCGGCGCGAGCTCATCGACCACAAGCTGCTCGTGCGCAAGAGCGACTGCAGCGAATACCGCAAGCTGCCCCTGGAGCCGGACGACGAGGTGCGCGCGCTGCTGCAGGCGCTGCGCTCGGACGCGCGCAAGAGATCGACCAGGCGGTCCAACCGCCCGCAGCGCAGGCCCCCGGTGGCCGCCGCGGCTGCATGAATACCGGCGTCAGACGTTGAGCAGCGTCGCCCGGTAGTGCACCAGCTCGTCGATGGACTCCTGGATGTCGGCGAGCGCGGTGTGCTTGCCGGCCTTCTTCAGGCCCTCGAGCGCCGACGGCTTCCAGCGCTTGGCGAGCTCCTTGAGCGTGCTCACGTCCAGGTTGCGGTAGTGGAAGAACTCCTCCAGCTTGGGCATGGTGCGGGCCATGAAGCGGCGATCCTGGCAGATGGAATTGCCGCACATCGGGCTCTTGCCCTTGGGAACGTACTGGCTCATCCATTCGATCAGCGCGGCCTCGGCCTGCGCCTCGTCGACGGTGGAAGCCTTCACGCGGTCGACGAGGCCGCTGCGGCCGTGGGTGTTCCTGTTCCACGCGTCCATGCCGTCCAGCGTGGCGTCGCTCTGGTGGATCGCGAAGACCGGGCCCTCGACGCGCACCGTCAGCTGCGGATCGGTGATGACGACCGCCACCTCGATGATGCGGTCGGTGTCGGGGAACAGGCCCGTCATCTCCATGTCGACCCAGATCAGGTTGTTCTCGGACTTGGTCAGCAGCGGTTCGGTCATCGGGTTCCCCGGGAAGTTGGTGCGGGCGTCACTCGACGCCGATGACGCATTCTCGCGCAGGCCGCCGGGACGCCGCCCGGTCCGGGCCCGGATCCGGCCGGTCGTCGCGGCCGGCAGACGTCCCCGGGCTCCGGTCCGTCGGGCCCAGCTTCATTCCGTCGCTCGCCCGATGCAGTTCGGCGCGTGCCGTTGGAGCCGCTTCCCGCGGCTGCCTATCGTTCATCTGCCCCTCACCGCCGCCCAGGAGATCACGATGAATCCGACTGCCAGCCCCCGCCATCCCTTCAAGGCCATCGTGGCCATCGTCGCCACGGCCGCCGCCGTGCACGGCGTCTGCGCCCACGCGGGCACGAGCGAGGCCGACGTGCCCAACGTCGACGTCATGGGCCAGTTGCCGCTGCGCGCGGCCTGCCCCGCCGTGGACACCGCCGACCTGGCCGACGACCTCGCCCCCGCCTGGGCCGACGCGCGCGTGCCTTCCACCGTCGCGGTGCACTTCAAGGTGCAGGGTCCTCACGTGTACGACGTGGTGCCCGACACCTCGTCGCCACGCACCTTTCATCAGATCCGCCGCGCCGTGCACGACCTGTCGTGCGACGCCGGCGACGACGAGGTACACGACGTGCGCCTGGTGGTGCGCTTCGTCGGCGGCGACGCCGGCTCGCGCGTGGCCAGGGTCGTGGTGGCGGACGACCCGGACGGGCGTTGACTCAGCCCGCGCTGCAGGTGAACGGATAGGCCCGCTGGTAGGCCCGGCATTCCTCCGACTGCCCCACGCCGGTCCTGCAGCAGCTGGTCTTCATGCACGCCGTCATGTCCGCGCGATGCGGAGTACTGCCGGCCAGGCTCGTCCGGCAGCTCGCCGTGACACGGCCCTCCGGCAGCACGGGCCGCAGCGCCTCGGCATCGGCCACCGTGGGTACGGCCGCCTTGCCGTGGTGATCGACGGCGTGCGCCTGCGCGGCATGGCGCGCGGCATAGGCCTGCGCCGCGGCCATGGCCGCGCGTGGTGCAGGTGCAGGTGCAGGTGCCGGTGCCGGCTCGGCGTCCGCGGCGGGTGTCGCAGGCGCGGCCAGCGCGGCGCGCATCGGCGACAGCCAGCGATGTTCGATCTGCGGCTCGGGCACGCTGGCGCCGGCGTAGACCGCGCGGATCAGCATGTCGGTGCGCTCGCGCAGCGCCGAGTCGGCCTTCGGGTCGGCCACCACGACGTGGCCCGTGGCCGCATCGATCTCCACCGGCGCGGCTATGCCCTCGCCGTCCAGCGCCTTGCGCAGGCGCGCGGCCATGCCCGCGGGCTCGGGCACCGACGCGGGACCCGCGGCGGTGGGCGCGGCGGCCAGCTGGGCCTCGGGCGTCAGCGGCGGCAACGCGACGGCGCCGCTGGGAATGGCGGCCGGCGCGGGTGCAGCGGCGACGGCGGCCGATGCGACGGGCGGCGCGACGGGGGCCGCCGGCGTCTCGTGCGCGGTGCGGATGCCCGTGTCCGGCATGCCCGGCACCGTGCCGGTGAGCCAGGTCACGAGGCCGACGGCCGCGGCCAGACCGCCCAGCATCGCCAGCGCGCGCCATGGACCGCTGCGACGCGGCGGGGCCGGCGGCTTGAGGGGCCAGTCGGCCGCGTGCGGCGTCATGGGCGGAACCGCGGCGGGCGCCGATGGCGCGGCGAAATCCGGCGTCGCGGGCGGGGTCGTCTCCGCGGCCGTGCGCAGCCGGTTGCGGTCGGCGGTGACGCGTTCGAGTTCCTCGGCCATGCGGGCCCGCAGCGCGTGCGACTCGGCGGCGAGGGCCTCGGTGTGGCGCAGGCGGTCGCGCATCAGGGCGCGCGCCTCGCGCTCCTTGGTCAGCTGCTGCTCGAAGTATTCCGGCGTGCCGGGCGGCGCGGCCGGGGCGTCGCCGGCCGGGACGTTGCCCTCGATATCCTGGTTGCTCACGTGCGGATCTCCATCGCGTCGTCCCTGCCCTGAAAAAGAATGGTAGCCCGCGCATCGCCTGCGACCGCAGGGCGGCCGCCGCTTCACGGTAACAACCTGTCAACCCGCCGACCCTTGCGAAAGCGCGACCGTGGACGCACCTGCACGATCCCGGCGCGCCATTCGGCAGGTTTGCGCGGCACCTGTCGCAGGGCAATGCGCGCGCCAACACCTACACTTGCACCCATGAATCCTGTTGTCCTGTCCCTGGCGTTCTCGGCCGCGATCCTGGTCTCGCTGCTCGTCAAGTTCTGGCTGGCCACGCGGCAGTTGCGCCACGTGGCCGCGCATCGCGCCGCCGTGCCGCCCGCATTCGCCGCCACGGTCCCGCTGGAGGCCCACCAGAAGGCCGCCGACTACACGGTGGCCAAGCTGCGCCTGGGCATCGTGGGCGACGCGTTCTCCGGCGCCGTGCTCATCGCCTGGACGCTGCTGGGCGGGCTCGACGCGCTCAACCGGCTCCTGCTGGACTGGGCGGAGCCGCGCTGGGGCGCGATGGTGTACCAGTTGCTGCTGGTGGGCGCCTTCATGTTCATCGGCGCGATCGTCGACCTGCCGTTCGAGCTCTACCGCACCTTCCGGCTGGAGCAGCGCTTCGGCTTCAACAAGATGACGCTCGGGCTGTTCTTCGGCGACCTGGCCAAGTCCACGCTGCTGGGCATCGCCATCGGCGGCCCGCTGCTGGCGCTGGTGCTGTGGATCATGCACGCCACCGGTTCGCTGTGGTGGCTGTGGGCCTGGGGCGCGCTGACGGCCTTCCAGCTGGTGGCCATGGTGGTCTATCCCACGCTCATCGCGCCGCTGTTCAACAAGTTCGAGCCGCTCGCCGACGACGCCCTGGTGGCGCGCGTGCAGGCGCTGATGCAGCGTTGCGGCTTCCGCGCCAAGGGCTTCTTCGTGATGGACGGCAGCCGCCGCTCGGCGCATGCCAACGCCTACTTCACCGGCTTCGGCTCGGGCAAGCGCGTCGTGTTCTTCGACACCCTGCTCAAGCGCCTCAGCGGCGACGAGGTGGAGGCCGTGCTCGCGCACGAGCTGGGCCACTTCGCGCACCGCCACATCGTCAAGCGCATGGTGCTGATGCTCGCGTTCAGCCTCGCGGGCTTCGCGCTGCTGGGCTGGCTCGCCACGCAATGGGGCTTCTACATGGGCCTGGGCGTGCGGCCCAACGCGTTCACGAGCAACGACGCGCTGGCGCTGCTGCTGTTCATGATGGGCCTGCCGCCGTTCATGTTCTTCGTCTCGCCCATCTTCGCCAGCCTGTCGCGCCGCGACGAGTACCAGGCCGACGCCTACGCCTCCAGCAACGCCAACGCGGCCGACCTGGTGCGCGCGCTGCTCAAGCTCTACGAGGACAACGCCTCCACGCTCACGCCCGACCCGGTGTACGTGCGCTTCTACTATTCGCACCCGCCGGCGTCGTCGCGCATCGCCGCGCTAGGCCTGGACGCCGCGAGCCTGGCCGGAGCCGCGGCTTGAACGCCGCCGCGCGCGGCGCGCCGACGGCCTCCACGTTGGCGCTGGCGCGCGTCGTGGGCGTGCATGGCCGGCACTCCGTCATCGAGACCGCCGACGGCACGCGCATGCTGGCGCACGGCCGCGGCAAGAAGAGCGAAGTGATCGTGGGCGACCGGGTGCGCTGGCAGGTGTCGGGCGACGAGGCCGTGATCGAATCCTTCGAGCCGCGCACCAGCCTGCTCAAGCGCCAGGACGAGTGGCGCAGCAAGAACTTCGCGGCCAACATCGACCTGCTCCTGATCATGGTCGCCACCGATCCGCCGTACAGCGAGTCGCAGCTGTCGCGCGCGCTGATCGCCGCCGAGGACGGCCGCATCGCCGTCAAGATCGTCCTGAACAAGATCGACCTGCCCGAGGCCGCGGCCGCGCGCGAGCGCCTCGCGCCCTATCGCAAGATGGGCTACGACGTGCTGGAGGTGGCGGTCAAGACCGATCCCGCCGGCACCAAGGCGCTGCTGGAGCCCCTGCTGGACGGCAAGACCACGCTGGTGCTGGGCCCCAGCGGCATGGGCAAGAGCACGCTGGTGAACCTGCTGGTGCCGCACGCCGACGCGCAGGTGGGCGAGATCTCCAAGGCGCTGAAGTCGGGCAAGCACACCACCACCACCACCACCTGGTACTGGCTGGACGACGCGCGCCGCAGCGCGCTGATCGACTCGCCGGGCTTCCAGGAGTTCGGCATCCACCACATCCAGTCGGCCGAACTCGGCTCGCTGATGCTCGACTACGGCATGTACCTGGGCGACTGCAAGTTCGCCAACTGCACGCACCGCCACGAGCCCGCATGCGGCGTGCGCGCGGCCATCGCGCGCGGCGACATCTCGCCGTCGCGCGAACGCATCTACGAAGAGCTGATGGGCGAGCTCGAACGGGCCGCTGCGAAGCACTGACTCCGTGACGATCGCCTGGCCCTCGTTCACGCCCTGGACCGCCCTCGCCGGCGGCCTGCTGATCGGCCTCGCCGCGGCGCTGCTCGTGCTGTTCAACGGCCGCATCGCCGGCATCAGCGGCATCGTCGGCGGACTGCTCAAGCCGGCGCGTGGCGACCTCGCCTGGCGCGCGGCCTTCGTCGCCGGCCTGGTGATGGCGCCGATGGCATGGCTCGTGTTCGCCGCCCTGCCGCGGCTGCACGTGGCGGCCGGCACGCCCACGCTGGTCGTGGCCGGGCTGCTGGTGGGCATCGGCACGCGCTACGGTTCAGGCTGCACCAGCGGCCACGGCGTGTGCGGGATCTCGCGCGGATCGCCGCGCTCGCTGGTGGCCACGGGCACCTTCATGGCCGCCGGCTTCGCCACGGTATTCGTCGCCCGCCACCTGCTGGCGGCCTGAGCCATGCGCATCGTCCTCGCCTTCATCGCCGGCCTCGTGTTCGGCCTCGGCCTGCTGCTCTCGGGCATGGCCGACCCGGCCAAGGTGCTGGGCTTCCTCGACCTCGCCGGCACCTGGGATCCGTCGCTGGCGTTCGTGATGGCCGGCGCGATCGCCGTGGGCACGCTGGCGTTCGCGCTCGCGCGTCGGCGCGCGCAGGCGCTGCTGGGCGACACGATGCGGCTGCCCACCGCCAGCGCCATCGACCGCCGCCTCGTGGTGGGCAGCCTGGTGTTCGGCACCGGCTGGGGACTGGCCGGGTTCTGCCCCGGGCCCGCGCTGGTGGCGCTGGGGCTGGGCGCGCCGCAGGCCCTCATCTTCGTGGCCGCGATGCTCGCCGGCATGGGCCTGTTCGAGCTGATCGAGGCGCGCCGCAAGCACTGATCCCGCAGACCGGCATCGCGACGGAGGATTCCCCCAGCACGTCGCAACCCGTCCCGGGCGTGGAACGCGCGGGTCGCTGCGTGCCCCGGATCAAGGCAGCAGGTTGGCGAGCTTGAGCAGGAAGACCAGCAGCATCCACAGCACCACCGAGCGCCACACGAGGCCCACGACGATGCCCAGGTGGCCCAGTTGCGGCGGCAAGCCTTGCGTGGTGCTGCCGCCCGATTCGAACGCCGCGGCGCCCTCGCCGCTGCTGAACGTCTTCGAGCGATCCGGCGTGATGCCGGGCGCGGTGCCGCCTCCCAGCTGCACGCCCACGGCGCCGGCCGCGGCGGCCAGGATGATGCCTTCGTTGGCGTGCTTCCACAGGCCCGCGTCGCGCTTCCAGCCGTCGATGGCGTCCTGGAAGTTGCCCACCACCGCGAAGCCGAACGCCGTCAGGCGCGCCGGGATGTGGTCGATGAGGCTGAACAGGCGCTGCGACAGCGCCATCAGGTTCTCGTTGATCGGCGTGTCGAGCGACTTGCTGCGGAAGGCCCAGTAGCGCGACGCGAACTCCGCCATGCGGTACAGCACCGCGCCGGCCGGCCCGAGCCCGATGGTGGAGAACACGACGAAGGAGAAGAACACGCCGAACACGTGGCGGTGCGCGGCCAGCAGCGAGTGCTCGATCATGTGGCGCAGCAGCTCGGTGCGCGGCAGCTCCGACGCGTCGAGGTGGCGCCACTCGGCCAGCAGCCGGCGCGCCTCGGGCTCGTCGCCGCTTTCGAGGGCGGTGCGGATGTCGGTGAAGTAGTGGCTGAACTGGCGAAAGCCCAGCGTGAGGTACAGGATCGCCACGTCGAACAGCAGCGCCGCGATGGCGTTGTAGTGCGCGATGCCCATGTAGACCAGCGCGGACGCCAGGGCCGGCGCGATCACGGTGACGATCCAGACGACCTTGGCGTGCTGCGGCTTGCCGGCGTCGAAGTTGCGGCCCGTCCAGCCGACCCACGACGCGAGCGAGTAGTGCACGACATTGTTGCGCGGCAGCGGCTTGATCTGCTCGAGCAGCAAGGCGAGGAGTACGGCGAGGAAACTCATTGCCTCGAATCATAGCCGCAGCGCGGCCGTGCACGGCCTGCCACAGCGGGCGTTCAGCGCGCCAGGAAGCGGTACAGGTTGCGCAGCATGGCGGCCGTCGCGCCCCAGATGAAGTACGACTCGCCGGCGGCATCCGCGCCCCACGGCATGGACAGGAAGCGGCGCGCGATGCCCTGGAACTCCACCGCGTGGCGGCGGTGGTTGGCCGGATCCATGAGGAAGGCGAGCGGCACCTCGAAGACCTCGGCCACCTCGAACGCGTCCAGCGCCAGCGCGCGCGGCGGATCCAGCAGCGCGACCACCGGGGTCACCTCGTAGGCCGTGACGGTGGTGTAGGCAGGCAGCACGCCGATCACCTCGATCTCGTCGGCCTGCAGCCCCACCTCCTCGCGCGCCTCGCGCAGCGCGGTGGCGATGGCGTCGGCGTCTTCCGGGTCGGTGCGGCCGCCGGGAAAGCTGACCTGGCCGGCGTGGTCGTTCAGGTGGTCGGTGCGGCGCGTCAGCAGCACGGCCAGGCCCTCGGGGCGGCGCACGAGCGGCACCAGCACGGCGGCGCGCCGCACCGGCCGCTCGGACAGCCGCTGGCCGTCGCCGGTGAACTCGGGCATCCAGGCGGTCTCGCCGTCGCCGTCCTCGCCCGCGTGCGCCAGCGCGCGCAGCGTGGGCGCGAAGCGCGCGCGCAGGGCCGCGGGTTCGAGGCGATCGGCGGGAATGGCCGGCAGGTGGCCGTCGCTGCCCACGACCGGCGCCAGGCGCGGCTCGCGGATCAGCGAGCGCGGCGCGGCGGGAGCGGACGGGGCATCGGAATCGGACATGCGGCAGGCGTTGGAATGAGGGTCAATCGGCGATTGTCGGATGGGGCATGGCGTATTGCACGCGGGGCCGGGCATCACCCCCTCGGGCCATGGTCATCGGCCGCGGTCATGCTCCTGACGCCGTCGGAAACGAAAAAGCCCGGCAGTGCCGGGCTCTTCTGTCTGGCGCGTACCTGGCGTCCGAAAAAGGACGCCGGGAACTCAGGCCAGCTTTTCCTTGATCCGGGCCGACTTGCCCGAGCGCTCGCGCAGGTAGTACAGCTTGGCGCGGCGGACATCGCCACGGCGCTTCAGTTCGATCGACGCGATCAGCGGGCTGTACAGCTGGAACGTGCGTTCCACGCCTTCGCCGCTGGAGATCTTGCGAACGATGAAGTTGGAGTTCAGGCCGCGGTTGCGACGGGCGATCACGACGCCTTCGTACGCCTGGACGCGCTTGCGCGTGCCTTCGACGACGTTGACGTTGACGATCACGGTGTCGCCGGGGGCGAACGCGGGAATGGTCTTGCCGAGGCGGGCAATCTCTTCCTGCTCGAGGGTAGCGATGAGATCCATGGGGATACCTTGTCAGTCCCGTTCTTGGCGGCGCACTATTGCTTGGAATGCGGCACTGGAGTCCTTCCAGGTGACGAGAGAACCAGAATCACGATCTGGGACTCGCATCGGCCACTTCTGCCCGACAGAGGAACGGTGAGCCCGTGATTATAGCGTGCCGGATTCCAGATTGGCCAGAAACTTCTCGTCGGCCTTCGTGAGCTGCCCCGCAGCCCGGGCGGCGGCGATCAGGTCGGGCCGGCGCCGGGCCGTCAAGGCGAGCGACTGCTCGCGGCGCCAGCGGGCGATGTCCTTGTGGTGGCCCGACAGCAGCACCGGCGGCACCGGCAGGTCGCCCTCGGGCGTGGCCAGGATCTCGGGACGGCTGTAATGCGGGCAGTCGAGCAGGCCCTGCTCGAAGCTGTCCTGCAGGTGCGACTGCTCGTCGCCCAGCACGCCGGGCATCAGCCGGGCGATGGCGTCCAGCAGAGTCAACGCCGGCAGTTCGCCGCCGGACAGCACGAAATCGCCCAGGCTCAGCTCCACGTCGACGTGGCGGTCGATGACGCGTTGGTCCAGGCCTTCGTAGCGCCCGCACAGCAGCGTCGCGCCCGGGCCGGCGGCCCATTCGCGGGCCAGCGCCTGGTCGATGCGGCGCCCGGTCGGCGTGAACAGCACCACCGGGCCCTCGGGCACGCCCGCGGCCGCACGCGCGCTCGCGACGGCGGCCAGCGCGCGCTCCAGCGGCTCGGCCAGCATCACCATGCCGGGCCCGCCGCCGAACGGGCGGTCGTCGACGCGGCGGTAGGTGCCCTCGGCGTGGTCGCGCAGGTTGCACAGCCGCACGTCGACCTGGCCCGACTCGTAGGCGCGGCGCGTGATGCCCTGCGTCAGGAACGGGGCGAACAGGTCGGGAAACAGGGTGATGACGTCGAAGCGCATCGAGGCGGCCTCGCGAACGACGTCAGTAGTCGAGGCCCCAGTCGACGACGATGCGGCGACCGGGCATGTCGACCGAGTCGACGAAGGCTTCGACGAAGGGGATCAGGCGCTCCTCGGCGGCGGCATCGGCGGGCTGCACGCGCAGCACGCAATGCGGGCCGGTGTCGATGAGGCCGACGACATCGCCGAGCGCGGCCTGCTCGCGGTTGATCACCGACAGGCCGATCAGGTCGATCCAGTAGAACTCGCCGTCGTCGGTCTTGGGGAACGTGGAGCGCGAGACGAACACGCGCACGCCCTTCATCGCCTCGGCGGCGTCGCGGTCGGCGATCTCGGGGGCGGTGGCGACGATGCCGTCGCCCTGGTCGCGCACGCCCTTCACGTTCAGCGCGAACGGCAGCGGCGCGGCGAGCGCGGCCTTCTGGGCGGGCGTCTTGTGGGCAGGAGCGGGCACGGCCTGTCCAGGCTTGGCCACGGCGGCAGCCGACGGCTTCCTGGAAGCTTCGGCCGGCTTCAGGAACCAGCGCTTGGCGGAAACGAGGGCCGACGCATCGGCCGAGAAGGGCAGCACCTTGATGCCGCCCTTGATGCCCCAGGCACCGAGGATGCGACCGACTTCGATCGCGTCTTCGGGCCAGGACAGGTCATCCGGCTGCGCCGTGTCGGTCATCGTGAGACGACCCGGTCAACCACGGCGCACGGCGACATCAGGCAGCGACGGGCGCTTCGGCGCCGACGGCCTTCTTGGCGGCCGTGTCGAGCAGGCGCTGGACGGTGGGCGAGGCTTGCGCGCCGACGCTCTTCCAGTAGGTGACGCGGTCGAACACGACGCGCAGCGGCTCTTCCTGGCCCGACGCCATCGGGTTGTAGAAACCGACGCGCTCGAGGTAGCGGCCGTCGCGGCGTTCGCGCGAGTCGGCGACCACGATGTTGTAGAACGGGCGCTTCTTGGCACCGCCGCGGGCAAGTCGAATGACGACCATGATGAATTCCTAGATGTTTGGTTTGTTTTGCCGCGCCAGGGAGACACGCAAGGGCAGGCCAAACGGGGGTTGCCGAGGCCGGCGGCGAGCCGGCAGCGGCGCTACATTCGACGTCGTCAGATACGCCGGTGACTCGCTGTCCCGCGAAACGGGACGCGGAGCTCGGGACGTCAATCCCCGCGGAGGATCAGTCCGCAAGCTCCTGGCAAGGCACCAGCCAACGCCGAAAACCGAGCATTATAAACTGTTGCGATGAGCATGACTACCCCACCCCAGCCCCTGGTCCTGCGCGACAGCACCGCCGCCGACGTCGCCGCCTGCGCCGACATCTACCGCGAGGCGGTGCGCAACGGCACCGGCACCTTCGAGATGGAGGAGCCCGACGACGCCGAGATGGGCCGGCGCCGCGACGCGATCCTGGCCCAGGGCCTGCCCTGGCTGGTGGCCGAGCGCGGCGGCCAGGTGCTGGGCTACGCCTACGCCAACCAGTTCCGCCCGCGCCGCGCCTACCGCTTCTGCGTCGAGGACTCGATCTACCTGGCGCCCGCCGCGCGCGGCCAGGGCGCCGGCAAGCTGCTGCTGGCCGAGCTGATCGCCCGCTGCGAGCGGCTGGGCATCCGCCAGATGCTGGCCGTGATCGGCGATTCGGCCAACACCGGCTCCATCTCCGTGCACCGGGCCTGCGGCTTCGAGCCCACCGGCACCTTCGCCGCGGCCGGCTGGAAGTTCGAGCGCTGGCTGGACGTGGTGACGATGCAGCGCCGCCTGGGCACGGGCGCGTCCACTGCGCCGATCGAGCGCGAGGACCTGCAGTGACGCAGGCCGCGGCGCCGGCCCTGCGCGACCCCGCCGACGTGCCGTCGAAGTCGCTGGCCACCTGGATCGCCGTCATCGGCGGCTGCATCGGCCTGCACCACTTCTACCTCGGCGGCTGGCGCAACGGCTGGGGCTGGCTCTACCCGATCCCGACGCTGGCGGGCCTGGCCGGCGTCATCCGCATGCGCGAGCTGGGCGTCGACGACCGGCTGTCGTGGGCGCTGATCCCGTGGCTGGGACTGACGATCTCGGTGGGCATGCTGTGCGCGATCATCATCGGCCTGACCACCGACGCGAAGTGGGCCCGCCTGCATGCCGGCGACCCGGCGCGGCCGGTGGTGCGCGCCACCCGCGAGGAGGACGAGGAATCGCCCCCGCCGGGCATGGTGCGCACCGGCTGGGCGCCCGTGCTGGGCGTGATCCTGGCGCTGATGATCGGCGGCGGCGTGTTGATGGGCACGATCGCGTTCACCGTCGAGAAGTCGTTCGACGTGCAGCGCTGACGGGAATATTCTGGGACGCCGCCCGGTCTGACATGCAGGGCCGACGGGGCCCGGCATCGGGAGACAGGCATGGACGGCAACACGATCTCGCGGCGCGCCGCGTTGCGCGGGACGACGGCGCTCGGCGTCGGCGCGACCCTCTTCTGCCTCGCGGCCGCGCCCAAGGCGAAGCTGGCGCCCTGAGAGGCTGTCAGGCGCGCGCCGCGTCGTCGCCCAGCAGCTTGGCCAGCAGCGCCTGCAGTTGCCCCCGCTCCGCCTTGGACAAGGGCGCGAACGATGCCGCGAGCATCTGGTCGGCCACCGCGTTGCCGCCTTCCAGCATCGCCTCGCCGTCGGGCGTGAGGTGATGCAGGATCGCCCGGCCTTCGCCCGCCACGCGTCGGATCAGGCCGCGCTCGACCATGCGGTTGGCGAGCGCTCCGAAGGACTGGTCGGTCTGGAACGTGAGCCCGGCCAGCTTGTGCGACGACGACCCGGGGTGGCGCGCGATCGCGCGCAGCGCGTCCCACTGCGACAGCGTCGTGCCGATCCCGATCAGCGCGGCGTCGAGCGTGCGGTGGTGGCGATGCTGGACTCGCTTGATCGCGAGGCCCAGCGGTTGGAGGTCGGAAGGCATGGCTCGTGTCCTCTTGCGGAAGATTCGCGGACATCATATCATGATCCTTATATCAATATCTTTATACACAGGATCACGCCATGACCACGCCCTCTTCTTCCCTGCGCCAGGAAACCTTCGCCGACGACCTCACCCTCGACTACGACGATCGCGGGAGCGGCCCGGCCGTGCTCGTGCTGCACGGCGGCGGCGGCCCGCTCACGGTGGCACGCTTCGTCGACGCGATCTCCGCCCACGCCCGGGTGATCGCGCCCATCCATCCCGGCTTCGCCGGCACGCCGCGGCCGGAAGGCTTCGCCAGCGTCGAGCAGATCGCCGACGCGTACGCCGCGCTGCTCGACCGGCTCGAACTGCGCGGCGTGCTGGTGATCGGCTTTTCCATCGGCGGCTGGATCGCCAACGCGCTGGCCCTGCGCGCCGGCGATCGCCTGCGCGGGCTGGTGCTGGTCAACGGCGCCGGCATCGTGGTCGACGGCGAGCCGTGCGCCGATGTCTTCTCGCTGACGCCGCAGCAGCTCTCCGCGCTGAGCTACCACGACCCGGCGCGCTTCGGCATCGATCCGGCCGCGCTCACGGACGCGCAGAAGGCCGGCATGGCCGCCAACATGCGCACGCTGGCCGTCTACGGGCGTGCGCGCGACATGGGCGATCCGGCCTTGCGGGCACGTCTCTCGAGCGTGCGCGTGCCCGTCCTCGTGGTGTGGGGCGACAGCGACCGGGTGGTGACGCCCGCCTACGGCCGCGCCGTGGCGGCGTCGTTCCCGAACGCGCGCCTGGAGGTCATCGAACGCTGCGGGCACATGCCGCAGATCGAGCAACCGGCGCGGCTGCTGGAACTCGTCGCGACCATGCCCTGAGCACGCACGCGGCGCTGGCCAGCACCACGGAGGCGGCGAGCCAGGCCGGCGGCGGCGCCAGCGCATTGACGATAGGGCCCACCGGATTCGGCCACGCGAATGCGCGCTCCCCGACCCAGCCGGCCGCGCACACGGCCGCGAACCCCGCGCCGGCCGTGCGCACCACGGCGTAGTGGCGTGTCGTGGCCAGCCACAGCAGCAGCGGCAAGGTGGCAGCGATCACGGCCAGTTGCATGGCCTCGATGCCCAGGTTGAAGCCCAGCAGGCTCAGGGCCAGCGTGGCGCCGTCGAAGTCGAGGCCGGACAGCACCTCGGCGAACGCAAGGCCGTGCACCAGGCCGAACGCCGACGCCACCCAGACTTCCTTGCCCGCGAACAGCGGCCGCCAGGCATGCAGCGCCGAGACGAGGATGGACAGCGCCACCGCGACCTCGATGGCCCGCGTGGGCAGCTCCACCACGCCGCAGGCCGCCAGCGCGAGGCTGACGGAATGCCCCACGGTGAACCCGCTCGCCACGCCGACGATCGCGCGCACGCTCGCGCGCAGCGGACGCCGCGCGCCCCAGCGCGCCCGCCCGGCCACCCGCGTCGCGCGCAGCGGCGCGGGCAGCAGCAAGGCCAGCAGGAACAACACGTGGTCGGTGCCCTCTGCGATGTGGTGCAGGCCCAGCGAGAACAGGTGCCCCAGGCCCTGCCACCAACTGCCCGCCGAGCCGTCGACCTCCACGCGCGTGCCGCCGAAGCCCGCGGTGGCAATCAGCATCGGCCGGTCGCCCAGCAGCGAGTTGCGCAGGTCGCGCCGCACGTACACCATCGCCCGGTGCGACAGCACGCGCTCGACGATCACCGAGTCCTCCAGCGCGAACACCTCGGTCGAGGCACCCGCCGGCGCCTCGACCGAGACATGCAGCACCAGCCAGTCGTTGCTGGTCCAGTTCGCGTTGGACGTGCGCTTCAGCTCCGGCGCGCCCACGTGCATCGTCCAACCCTGCCCGCCGCGTCCGCGGATGGCGAAATGCTCGCGCACGTACTGCTCGATGCGCGGGCCGTCGTCGGTGACGGCCGACAGCGGCTGGCTCGCGAGCGGCAGCGACAGCGCGGCGCCGAGCTCGCTCAGGGGCAGCTGCATCTCGACGTCGATCGCGTGCCGGCCGATGTCCAGCATCACGACGCTGGGCGGCACGTCGTGCGCGCCGGCGCGCGCGCCCGCGGCCGCGCAGGCGACGGCCAGCAGCAGCGTCCGTGCGGCGCGCCAGCCGCGCGCCAGGGGGGTGAGGTGGGCAGGCATGGTCGGCGCCTCAGTCGGCCAGCTGGTCGTAGTAGTCGTAGGTCTTGTCGCGGAACATCATGTGGTAGTGCGTCTGGCTCTGGATCACGATGCCGTTCTGCACCGCGATCTCGATCCACGCGCGCGGGCCGTCGATGCGCATGTACGTGCCGTTGGCCGTCACGTCCGGCCCGCTGCTGGAGTAGGTGCCCGCGGAGTTCGCCCACGCGACGTAGGTGCTGGCGTAGCCCGCCTGGTAGTCGGACAGCAGGCGCGCGGCCGTGGTGCTGTCGTAGTCGCCGGTGAACTGCGTGATGGCCGCGGTCACCAGCGCCTGCTGCGCGCTCGTGAGGCCGGACACCAGCACGCCACGGGTGCTGCTGGCGGCGATGGCGTTGAACTTGGTGGTGACGGCGGAATAGCTGCCGGTGTTGGCCTCCACCGGGCCGATGAGGATGTCCGAGAAGGTCTGGCCCGTGAGGAAGGCGCTGCTCAGCGACGTGCTGTCCAGGCCGCTGAACACGGCCAGCATCGCGGCGGCCTTGTTCGCCAGCACCGTGTACGAGCCGGCGTCGTACCAGTTGTTCGAGGTGTGGGTGTTGGAGGTGAACGTGGTGCGCGGCTCCACGCCGATGTGGTGCGGCGTCGGGTACGAGCAGCCGCTGTTGAACGTGATGTTGAAGGCCATGTGGTGGCCGCCCAGCATCAGCGTCCACGCGCCGGTCGCCGACGGCGTGCCCACGAACGCGACGTGGTACAGGTCAGCGCCGTAGCCGTTCGCGTTCTCCGTGTAGCCGAGGTAGTCGTCGGCGGCCAGCACGCCCTGGAAGTCGGCGTAGCCCTGCGTGCTGAGCGCCGTCTTGGCGAGCGCGTTGAAGGCCGCGATCTGCGCCGTGCTCGTCACGCTGGCCAGCGTGATGCCGGGACGGCTGAACGAGATCGCGCCGGGCGGCAGGTTCGACCAGTCGGTCTTGTAGACGTTGCGCTGCGCGGTGGTGTACGTGGACGAGTCGTAGAGCGTGGACGACGTGAGGCTGCTGCCGAGCGCCGTCTCGAGCGTCGAGACCGCGCTCAGCACGCTGTCGACGTAGGTGGTGTCGCACGACGCCGTCGTGGTGGTGCCCACCGTGAGCATGGCCGTGCTGCTGGTGGTGCTGCCGCCGCTGTTGGTGACGACCACGTCATAGCTGCCGGCATCGCTGCTGGCGGCGCTGGCGATGGCGTAGCTGGACGAGGTCGCGCCGGAGATGGCCGCCGACGCCTTGTACCACTGGTAGCTGAGCGTGCCGTCGCCGGTGGCCGTCACCGACAGCGTCACCGCGCTGCCCGCGGACACCGACTGCGAGACCGGCTGCACCGTGATCGTGGGCGCCGACACCGTGCTGCTCGAACCCGAAGTGCTGGACGACGCGGAGCCGCCGCCGCAGCCGGTCGCCGCCGCGATCGCGGCGGCCAAGGAAAGGATCGCAATCCGACTCACCACATTTGCACGCATTCGCGACTCCGCTTCAGGCCTTGTTGAACACGCACGCATGGTGGAGCGCGTTCTTGGCATGGATATCGCGACTTCGTGTCGACACGGACAACATGTACGACGGCGCCGGCCGCGTCCGTCGCGGGCGGCGCGACTGCCACTTTGTTCACGCCCGCGCCGCGGGCGCTCCTCGCGCGCCCCGCCGCGCGGCCGTAGAAACGGCATGAGCCTGCTCCCGCATCCGCCCTCCCCGACGCCCCGCCCCCATCGCTGCGGCGGCCGGGGCCTCGCCCTGGCCTGTGCCGGCTTCCTGGCGGCCTGCGGCGGAGGCGGCGGCGGGGGTGGCAGCGGCGGCAACACCGACCCCGGCACGCCGCCGCCGACGAACACGTTCGCAGGCAACGTGACCTCCGGCGGCAGCCCGCTGGCGGGCGCCACGGTGATCGCCTTCAACACCAACACCAACCGCACGTTCGCCACGACCACCACCGACGCCAGCGGCCACTACGCCTTCTCGCAGCTGGGCACGTCGTGCACCGACTCGTGCACGATCAACTACCAGTTCTGGGTCACCAAGGCGGGCTACGTCTTCGAGCCGGCGATGGGCGGCCTGGCGGGCGTCGACGCGTCCACCCAGCAGTGGTACGCGCCGGCCAACAACTGGTTCACGCCGGGCGGCGCCACCGCCACCCGCGCGGACTACACCGGCCAGTTCACGAATCCCGGCATGGGCTCGGCCTACATCGTCACGGTGCTGAACTTCGAGTCGGTCGCCAACGGGTCGGTGAGCGACGGCGACTTCATCGCCCACGACGCCGCGAACGCGCAGGTGCGCCTGGCCGCGAGCGGGCAGGCGCGGAGCTACGCCGCCGGCGACGACGCCGCGATGCGCTCCGGCGTGGCCTGGCCCGCGGCCCGCTACGTCGACAACCAGGACGGCTCGGTCAGCGACACGCTCACGGGCCTGGTGTGGCTCAAGGACGCGGGCTGCATCGCGCCGGCGACCTGGGCGGCCGCGCTGGACGCCGTGAACCACCTGGCCGCGGGCGCCTGCGGCCTCGCCGACGGATCGGCCGCCGGCCAGTGGCGGCTGCCCAACCAGTGGGAGCTCGAGAGCATCGTCGACGAGTCGGCCGCCGGCCCCGCGATCACGCCCGGCAGCCCGTTCGCCAACGTGGCCGGCACGGCCTACTGGACGTCCACCAGCTACTACGGCGGCCAGGCCGGTTCGCCGAACGCGTGGGCCATCCGCATGAGCGACGGCCGCTACATCAACGACAGCGTCGGCAACCTGAAGGCGTCCAGCAGCCTCGGCGTGTGGGCGGTGCGCGGCGGCAGCGGCGGCGCGGTCAGGCTGCAGGCCACCGGCTTCTACGTGCCCTACGCCGCTGGCGACGACGGCTCGCTGCGCGCGGGCGTCGCCCTCCCGTATCCGCGCATGCTGGACCACGGCGACGGCACGCTCACCGACACCGTCACCGGCCTCGTCTGGCTGAAGAAGGCCGACTGCCTGAGCGGCGACTGGAGCACGTCGGTGGCCGCGGTGCGCGCGCTCGCCAGCGGCCAGTGCGGCCTGGGCGACGGGTCGAGCGCGGGCGCGTGGCGCATGCCCAACCGCAAGGAGATGGCCAGCCTGGCCGACCGCGCGCTGAACAACCAGGCCGACTTCTTCGACACGGCGTGGACCAGTGCCGACGCCGGCGTCCCGTCCGCGGCGGTGGTGTTCGACCAGTTCATCGCGCTGCAGTACTACTGGACGTCCACCACCGACGCCAGCGACCCCGGCTCGGCCTGGACGGTCTTCAGCTGCGACTACGGCGTCTACGACCAGCCCAAGACGGCCACCGGCTACACCCTGGCCGTGCGCGACTGAATGGCGTGCCGCACGGCGTGCTGGATGAGGCTCCCTAATTTTCATGTTGCAGCGCAACATGGATTGGTTAGAATTGCTGCACCGCACCAAATTCAACCGGAGATCACCATGACCACTGCCAACGCCTTCGCCTTCCCGTCCTTCCCCGGCGCCGAGAAGTTCACGCCGGAAGCCCTCCAGGCCAACCTGCGCCCGGTGGTGGAACAGGTGCAAGCCTGGGCCGACCTCGGCAAGAAGCACTTCGAAGAAAGCCGCCTGGCCACCGAAGCCGCGCTGAAGTCGTTCGCCGGCGTCAAGGATCCGCAAGCCGCCGTCGAAGTGATCAAGGCCAACGCCAAGACCGGCCTGACGCTCGCCGGCGACCAGCTGCGCGCCTCCGCCGACCTGGGCGTGTCGCAGTTCCACGCCGCGCTCGACGCGACCGCCGCCAAGCTGCCGCAACCGGAAGCCTTCGCGCCGCTGACCAAGGGCCTGAAGTCGGGCGTCGACTCCGCCCACACCGCCCTGTCGTCGGTGATCGACCAGGTCGCCCCGGCCGTCAAGAAGACGACCCGCAAGGCCTGAGCTTCCCCGCTCCCCGAAGAACGCCCCGCCCGGGGCGTTTTTTCATGGGGGCGTCAGATCCGCACGTTCTTCACCAGGAAGTCGAGGAACACCCGCACGCGCGCCGGCAGCCAGCCGCCGTGGCCCAGGAAGACCGCGTGGATCTCCTCCAGGTCGCCCGGGTTGAAGTCCTCCAGCACCGGCACCAGGCGGCCGGCGGCGATGTCGTCGCGGGCGTGGAACAGGGCCAGCCGGGCCAGGCCCACGCCGGCCGCGGCCAGGCGCTGCAGCGACGCGCCGTCGCTGACCTGCGTGTTGCCCACCGCGGGCAGCGCCACCACCTGGCCGTCCTGCCGCAGCGGCCACACGTTGAGCGTGCGGGTGCGGTTGAAGCCCAGGCAGTTGTGGTGAACCAGGTCGGCCGGCGTGGCCGGCGTGCCGTGACGCGCCAGGTAGGCGGGCGACGCGACGATGGACTTTCGCGTGGCGCCCAGCTTGCGCACGACCAGGCTGGAGCTCTTGAGCGGGCCCGCGCGCACGGCGACGTCGGTGCGGTGCTCGATCAGGTCGATCACCTCGTCGGTGAGCACGATGTCCAGCGTGACCTCCGGATAGCGCTCGAGAAAGGCCGGCACCAGCGGCAGCAGCGCCGCCTCGCCGAAGGGCACGTTGGCGTTGACGCTCAGGCGCCCGCGCGGCGAATCGTTGGCCGCGGCGCCGCGCTCGGCGTCGGCCAGGTCGGCCAGCACGCGCACGCTGCGCTCGTAGAACACGCTCCCTTCGGCAGTGAGTTGCACCTGGCGCGTGGAGCGATTGAGCAGGCGCACGCCCAGCCGCGCCTCGAGCCGCGCCACCAGCTTGCTGACGGCCGACGGCGTCATCGCGAGCGCCCGCGCCGCGGCCGAGAAGCCGCCGAGCTCGACGACCCGCACGAAGACTTCCATCTCTCCGGAGCGGTTGACGTCCTGGCGACTCATGTGATTTCAATTCACAGGTGTTCTTCTTGAGGCCAGTCTAGTCGTAAGTGGAGTTCGCCGCCACCATGCAAGGCATCGTCATCACTGGAAGCCGTCGTGCCTCTCGCGCTCTATGCCCTCACCGCCGGTGCCTTCGGCATCGGCGTCACCGAATTCGTCATCATGGGACTGCTGCTGGACATGAGCGCCGACCTCGGCGTCACGCTCCAGGCCGCCGGCCTGCTCATCTCCGGCTACGCGCTGGGCGTGGTCGCCGGCGCGCCCGTGCTCACGGTGCTCACGCGCCAATGGCCGCGCAAGACGGTGCTGCTCGCGCTGATGGCCGTCTTCACCGTCGGCAACGCGGCCTGCGCGCTCGCGCCCTCCTACGGCCTGCTGATGGCCGCGCGGGTGCTCACCGCGTTCGCGCACGGCAGCTTCTTCGGCGTCGGCGCGGTGGTGGCCACCGGGCTGGTGGCGGCAGACAAGAAGGCCTCGGCGATCGCCATCATGTTCACCGGGCTGACCGTGGCCAACGTGCTGGGCGTACCGGTGGGCACCTGGCTGGGCCAGGCCTTCGGCTGGCGCGCCACGTTCTGGGCCGTGTCCGGCGTGGGCCTCGCGGCGCTGGCCGTGATCGCCTGGCTGGTGCCGCGCGACGAACGCGCGCCCGAGCAGATGGACTGGCGTGCCGACGTGGCCGCCCTCGCCCGCCGCCCCGTGCTGCTGGGCCTGGCCACCACGGTGCTGGGCTACGGCGGCGTGTTCGCCGTGTTCACCTACGTCGCGCCGCTGCTCACCCGGATCGCCGGCTTCGACAAGGCCGCCGTGCCGCCCATCCTGCTCGTGTTCGGCGGCGGCCTGGTGGCCGGCAACATCCTGGGCGGCAAGCTGGCCGACCGCCGGCTGGAGGCCACGGTGCTGGGCTCGCTGGTGGCGCTCGCGCTGGTGCTGGCCGGGCTCGGCGCGGCGCTGCACAGCCAGGCGCTGGCCGTGGTGTTCGTCGGCCTGCTGGGCGTGGCCGCCTTCGCCACCGTGGCGCCGCTGCAGATGTGGGTGCTGTCCAAGGCCGACGGCGCGGGCGCGACGCTGGCCTCGAGCTTCAACATCGCCGCGTTCAACCTCGGCAACGCGCTGGGCGCGTGGGTGGGCGGCGTGGTGATCGCGCGCGGCCCGGGCCTGCCGGCCGTCACCTGGGTGGCGACGCTGCTGCCGCTGGCGGCGCTGGCCGTGGCGGGGTTCGCGATGCGCGGGACGCGGCGCGCTCCGCCCGAGGTGTCTGGCATCTCCTCGAGCCGCGCAGCGGCGCGAGGCAATGCCTGACACCGAACGTCAGCGAGGATCGGCGTCAGGCATCGCCCGCGGGTACGCGGGAGATGCCAGACACCTTCGGGCAGGCCTGCTTCCTAGAAGAGGAAGCCGCTGGCGGCCGCGAACAGGCCGGCCACCACGCCGGCCGCCGGGATCGTGAAGATCCACGCCCAGACGATGTTGCCGGCCACGCCCCAGCGCACGGCCGAGGCGCCGCGCACGGTGCCCACGCCGACGATGGCGCCGGTGATGGTGTGCGTGGTCGACACCGGCACGCCCAGCATCGACGCCGTGAACAGCGTCAGCGCGCCGCCGAACTCGGCGCAGAAGCCGCCCACGGGCTTGAGCTTGGTGATGCGCTGGCCCATGGTCTTGACGATGCGCCAGCCGCCGAACATGGTGCCCAGGCCGATGGCCACGTAGCAGGCCCAGATCACCCACATCGGCGGCAGCTCGGCGTCGGGGCTCGCGTAGTTGGCCGAGATCAGCAGCATCCAGATGATGCCGATGGTCTTCTGCGCGTCGTTGCCGCCGTGGCCCAGCGAGTACAGCCCGGCCGACACCAGCTGCAGGCGGCGGAACCAGCCGTCGATGCGCAGCGGCGACTGCCGGCGGCAGATCCACGACACGGCGATCAGCGTGGCCGCGCCCAGCACGAACCCGAGCAGCGGCGAGATGATGATGAAGGCCACGGTCTTCCAGATGCCCGCGCCGATCAGGTGCGAGAAGCCGCCGCGGCCGATGACCGCGCCCACGATGCCGCCGATCAGCGCGTGCGAGCTGCTGGACGGGATGCCGAACCACCACGTGAACACGTTCCACGCGATGGCGCCCACCAGCGCGCCGAAGATCACGTGCTGGTCGACGAACGACACGTCGACGATGCCCTTGCCCACCGTGGAGGCGACCTTCAGGTGGAAGATCCAGATCGCGACGATGTTGAAGAAGGCGGCGAACAGCACCGCGGTCTGCGGCTTGAGGACGCCGGTGGACACCACCGTCGCGATCGAGTTGGCCGCGTCGTGGAAGCCGTTCATGAAGTCGAACAGCACCGCCAGCACCACGAGCACGGCGACCAGGCCGAAGCCGATCTGGATCGAGTGCATCAGCTGTTTTCCAGGATGATGCCTTCGACGATGTTGGCGACGTCCTCGCAGCGGTCGGAGATGGTCTCCAGGTGCTCGTAGATCGCCTTGAGCTTGATCAGCTCGCGCGTGTCGATCTCGTCGCGGAACAGGCGCGACATGGCCGCGCGCATCACGCGGTCGGCGTCCGACTCGAGGCGGTCGATCTCCTCGCAGGTCTTGAGCGCGGCCTCGGCCACGTCGGCCTGCTTCAGGCGCGGCAGCAGGCTCACCACGTGCTGCACGCGGTCGCAGCAGCGCACCGAGATCTCGCCCAGGCGCAGCACGTCGTCACCCACGCGCTGCACGTTGTACAGCGACAGCACCTCGCTGGTGTCCTGCAGCAGGTCGATGATGTCGTCCATCGAGTTGATGAGGCTGCGGATCTGCTCGCCGTCGATGGGCGTGATGAACGTGCGATGCAGCAGGCGGTGCACCTCGGCGGTGACCTTGTCGGCCGCGCGTTCGGCCACGTCCACCTCCGACGCGTACTTCTCGCGCAGCGGGATGTCGTTGTAGTTCTGGATCATCGCCATGAAGGCGCGCGCGCCCTCGGCCGTGCGCGCCGCGTGCTGGTCGAACAGCTCGAAAAAATTGCCCTCGCGCGGCAGCAGCTTGCTGAACCACATGGTGTTGGATCCTCTTGTATGCGTGTCGGGGCCACGGGACGGGCCCTCTTGATTCGGCGACTTCGACGCCACGCCCGCGCGGGCGGGCGGCGGCGGCGCGCGTCCACGCCGGCAGGGTCGAAAAGTCGGTGCCGCGCATTGTACGAGGCCGGCGTCATCGTCCTGACATCGAGTTCGTGCAAGGGCGGGCCAAATGCGCAGGATTCGGCCCGGATCACCCGGCCAGGCGTCCCACCCGTTGTCCGGGATCCTGGCGTGCGACCTCCAGCAGTTCGGCGACGGCGCCCGCGCCCGGGATCGTGCCGCGCGGCCAGAGCTCGGCCAGCGGCTCCAGCACGAACATGCGTTGCGCGGCGCGCGGATGCGGCAGCGTCAGGCGATCGTCGTGCAGCTCGAGCCCGCCGCCGTCGCCCTCCACGCCATACAGCAGCACATCGAGATCCAGCGTGCGCGGCGCGTTGCGGTACGGGCGCTCGCGCCCGAAGCGTTGCTCGATGGCCTGCAGCGCGTCCAGCAGCGCATGCGGCGCGAGCGCGGTGCGCAGGCGCGCGACGGCGTTGACGTAGTCGGGGCCGCTCGAATCGACCGGGGCGCTGCCGTACAGCGCCGAGGCCCGGAAGCTGCCGGGGGCGGCCAGCGATCGGAGTTCGGCCAGCGCGGCGCGCAGGGTGGCGCGCGCGTCGCCGAGGTTGGCGCCCAGGCCGATGAAGACCGTGGCGCCGGGCTCAGTCGGCCGATCCGGCGTCGCCGTCGTCATCCTCGTCGTCCTTGAACGCCGACGCCGACGCGGTCTTGCGGCGGCCGCCGCCGCCACGCCGGCGGCGCGTGGTGTTGGCCTTCTTCTCGACCTTGTCCAGCAGCGAGCGCGCGCCGGCGATGTCGGCCTCGGTGGCGCCGTCGCCGATGGCCACCAGCACCAGGTCGGCGAACTCGCGCAGCAGTTCCTGGGTGGCGGTCAGCGGCGGCGCGTCCGGGCCCACGGTGCCGAACGGCAGCTCGGTGTTGTCGAACAGCGCGCGCATCGCGGCGCGGTCGGCGTCGGTGGCGCCCTCGGCCAGCGCGGCACGCGCGGTGGCCGCCAGCTGCAGCATCTGCTGCTTGGCGGCGCTGATGCGCGGCGCCGGGGCTGGCGCGGCCTCGGCGGCCGGCGCGTCGGCCGCCACGGCCTTCAGCGGGCGCGGATCGCGCGGCGCGGCCTTGGGCTCGCGCGGCTTCGATTGCGCCTGCTTGCGCGCCACTTCCATCAGCTCGCGCCGGCGCTCGTCGCTGCCCAGCGAGTAGTCTTCCCACCAGGTGACCAGCTCCTCGTCGACCTCTCCGGCGTCCGCGCGCAGGCGCATGAAGTCGAACGCGGCGCGGAAGCGCGGCTGCTCCAGCATCGCGGCCGGCGAACTGCCGGTGCGCTTGTCGAAGCGCGGCTGCATCTGCCAGATCTCGCGCATGTCGGCGGCCAGCTTGCCGCGGCCCGAGATATCGCCGATGCGGGCGTCGAAGGTGGCGTCGACGGCGGCCTGCAGCGCGGGCATCAGCGGCTCGCCCTGGTCGCGCAGCGCTTGCCAGCGCGCCGAGACCTCGTGCCAGAACACGCAGGCCATCAGGAAGCTGGGGGCCACCGGCTTGCCTTCGTTGACGCGGCGGTCGGTGTCGGCCAGCGCGCGGTTGACGAAAGCCTCGCGCGCCGGGTTGTTGGCGATGCCCTCGAAGTGCGCGTCGAGGATGGGGAAGGTCTTGCGATCGAGGCCGTACTTCTTCAGCACCTCGAGACTGGCCAGCGAGTGGCCCGTCTGCAGCAGCTTGATCATCTCGTCGAACAGGCGCGACGCCGGCACGTTGGCCAGCAGCGACTTCATCTTGCGGATGGGCGCCTCGGTCTTGGGCTCGATCCTGTAGCCCATCTTGGCCGCGAAGCGCAGCACGCGGATGATGCGCACCGGGTCTTCGCGGTAGCGCGTCTCCGGGTCGCCGATCATGCGCAGCAGCTTCGCCTTGGAGTCGGCCATGCCGCCGTGGTAGTCGACCACGATCTGCGTCTGCGGGTCGTAGTACATCGCGTTGACGGTGAAGTCGCGCCGCGCGGCGTCCTCGATCTGCGGGCCCCACACGTTGTCGCGCAGCACGCGGCCGCTGGCGTCCACCGCGTGGCTCTTGCCGTCGAGCTCGCGGCGCGAGGTCTTCTCGTTGCCTTCGACCGACGCCGTCTCGACGGCGTTGTCCATGTAGGCGCGGAACGTGGACACCTCGATCTGGTCCTGCTCGCGGTTGCGGCCGTAGATCACATGCACCAGGCGGAAGCGCCGGCCCACGATGAACGCGCGCCGGAACTGCGCCTTCACCTGTTCGGGCGTGGCGTTGGTGGCCACGTCGAAGTCCTTGGGGCGCAGGCCCACCAGCAGGTCGCGCACGGCGCCGCCGACGATGTAGGCCTCGTACCCCGCGTCGTGCAGCGTCTTGACGACGCGCACCGCGGGCTCGGCCACCAGCTTCGGGTCGATCTTGTGCTGGTCGACGCCGTACTCGACGCGCTGGCCCAGCGGGATGCCTTCGGTCGACGCGTCGCCCGCGGGCGCCTTGCCCAGCAGTCGGTCGATGAATTTGCGGATCATTCGAATAGCCTCAGGAATCGCCAGCCACGCTCGGCGGCCACGGCCTCCAGCGCGGCCGACGGATTGGTCGCGACGGGGTCGGTGGCCCGCTCCATGAGGGGCAGGTCGTTGATGGAGTCACTGTAAACGCTGACGCGATCGAAGTCGTTCCAGGCGGCGCCCCGCGCCTCGAGCCAGTGCCCGACGCGCGTGACCTTGCCGTGCTGGTACGTGGGCACGCCCTTGATGGCGCCGGTGACGGCGCCGCGGGCGTCGCGCTCGAGCTCGATCGCGAGCAGCTCGGGCACCCCGAACGCCTGGGCGATCGGGCGGGTGACGAATTCGTTGGTGGCGGTGACGATGGCCACGAGGTCGCCGTCGTCCTGGTGCTTCTTGACGAGCGCCAGGGCCTGCGGCGTGATCATGGGGCCTATCACCTCGCGCATGAAGCGCGCGTGCGCGTCGGCCTGCTCCCGCGGCGAGCGGTTGCGCCACACCGAGGTGGCGAAGTCGACGTAGGCGTGCACGTCGAGCGCGCCGGCCACGTAGGTGGCGTAGAACTCGTCGTTGCGGCGGCGCCAGGCGTCGCCGTCGGCCCAGCCGATGTCCACCATGAACTGGCCGAAGGAATGGTCGGAGTCGCCGGCGATCAGGGTGCCGTCGAGGTCGAAGAGCGTGAGGTTGCGGGCAGTCATTCGGGAATCGATCGTTCTTCGTCGAGCATGCGCTTGAGCAGCGGCACGGTGACGGCGCGCTTCTCGGCCAGCGCGAATCCGTCGAGGCGATGCAGCAGGTGCATGAGGCTCTTCAGGTCGCGGGCGAAGCGCGCCAGGATGTAGTCGAGCACCTCGTCGCCCAGCACGATGCCGCGGCGGCGGGCCTCCTGGTGCAGGGCGTCGCGGGTGCCGGACTCGGCCAGCGGACGCACGCCGTGCACCGGGCCCCAGCCGAGGCGGGTGCGCAGGTCCTCGCGCACGTCGAGATCCACCGGCGGCAGGCGGCCCGACGACGCGAACTGCACGCCCAGGCGGGCGCCGGCGGCCGGCGTCCCGGACGGCGCGGCCCCGGACACACCATCGGCCAGCGCGTGGATCGCGCCGCCCACGCGGCTCGCGGCCTCGACGAACAGCGTGAACGCGGCGTGTTGCTGCGCGGGATCGAACTGGTCGACGCCGTCCAGCAGCACCAGCGCGGCGTCGTCGGCCAGCTCCCACGGCGTGGGCGAGGACGCGTCGAACCATTGCGCCGCGAGGCCGGATTCGACCGCGCGCGCCTGCAGCTCGCGCAGCAACTGCGTCTTGCCGCAGCCGGCGGGGCCCCACAGGTAGATCGGCGCGCCGGGCCATGGCTGCTCGCGCAGCTGCGCGACGACGGCCGCGTTGTCGCCGGCCAGGAAGCCCGCGAACGGCGGCAGCGGGTCCCACGCGAGATCGAGGATCAGCTGCTTCATGCTCGATAGAACGTGCTGGCGCGGTAGGCGGCCATCGCATGGCGCATCGCGACCACGCCCAGCGCGGACACCGGCAGGCACACCAGCACGCCCAGGAAGCCGAACACCTCGCCGAAGACCAGCAGCGCCACGATGACGGCCAGCGGGCTCAGGCCGATGCGCTCGCCCACCAGGCGCGGCGTGAGCACGAAGCTCTCCAGCACCTGGCCCACCGCGTAGACCACGGCCACCTCGGCCACGCCGTGCCAGCCGGTGAACTGGATCGCGGCCGACATCAGCGCCAGCACGAGGCCCGTGGTGTAGCCGAGGTACGGGATGAACACGGCCAGGCCCGTGAAGACGCCGATGGGCCACGCGAGGTTCAGGCCGGTGAGCATCAGTCCCAGCGGGTAGATCAGCGCCAGCGCGCCCATGACCGACAGCTGGCCCTTGAGGTACTGGCGCAGCATCGTGTCGCACTCGCCCAGGAAGCCGGCCAGGCGCTCGCGCGACTTCAGCGGCACCAGGTTCCAGGCGCCGCCGCTGACCGACTCCGCGTCGACCAGCAGGTAGAACACGAGCACCGGCACCAGCACGAGGAAGCCCACGATCGTGGCGAGCCAGCTGCCGCCGATGCGCGCCGAGGCCAGCAGCTTCTGGCCCCACTCGTCCATGTTGCCGTCGAAGGACTTCAGGATCCAGGCCTTGACGGTGTCGACGTCCAGGTTCACGCCGAAGTTCTTCAGCTGCGGCGCGACGACGTGGTTGAACTTGTCGAGCAGGCCCGGCCACTGCGCGCGCAGTTGCGGCAGCGCCGTGGTGACGATGGGAACCAGCAGCAGCACCAGCACGGTGGCGGCCAGCATCGCCACCAGGATCGTCACCGTCGCGGCGAGCGCGCGCGGCAGGCGCCGGCGCTCGAGCAGCCGCACCATCGGCCACAGCAGGTAGGCGAAGACCAGCGCGAGCACGATGGGCGTGAGCGCCGAGCCGAGCAGCCACAGCAGGAACGCCGCGGCCGCGGCCAGGGTGAGCCAGGTCAGTGCGCGTTGCTGTGCGGTGGTGAGGGTCATTGGGGCGGGACGGCCTCTGGCGGGCGGTGTCTTGTCGGGACGCCCGCGGCCGTGGCGGCCGCAGGGCGAGGCGGGCCGGCAGACGGACCGCAACCAAGCATTGTAGGTCGGCCGGGCGATGCCGCTCCCGCGACTCGTGGGACGGCCCGGCGGGCCCGGGCCGCGCGGTTCAGTGGCGCTGCGAGCGCGCCGCCAGGATGCGGCGCTGCAACGTGTCGGCGTCGGCGGCGTCGGGCGTGTGCTCGAGGTACAGGCCCCAGTCGAAGGCGGCCTCCTCGGTGCGGCCCAGGCCGTCGAGCACGTCGCCGCGCAGGCGGTAGGTGTCCCAGTCCTGCGGATCGAGCACCACCTGGCGATCGAGCACGGCGAGCAGCCGCCGGGTGTCGCCGCGGCCCTGGTGGATCTGCTGCAGGTTGCGCAGCATGCGGCCGATGATGTCGCGCGGACCGGCGGCCTGCAGGAACAGGCCCAGGGGCACGTCGAAGGCGTCGCGCATGGCGCTGGCCTGGCGCACCAGGTCGAGCCGCTCCTCGAGGTCGTTGCGCGACAGCGATTGCCCGGTGAACGGGTCGATGACCACCTCGCCCTGGGGCAGGCGCAGCTTGACCAGGAAATGGCCGGGGAAGGACACGCCCTCGGCCCGCAGGCCCACGTGGCCGGCGATCTCCATGTAGAGCAGCGCCAGCGTGATCGGGATGCCGCGGCGGCGCGCCAGGACGTCGGGCAGGTAGCTGTTGGCCGGGTCGTGGTAGTCGTTGACGTTGCCAGCGAAGCCCAGCTCCTCGAAGAAGTAGCGGTTCAGGCAGCGCAGCTTGTGCACCACCGGCGCGTCGGGCGCCAGGCGCGACTTCAGCCGCAGGGCGAGTTCGTCGACGTCGGACAGCACCGCCTGGACGTCCAGCCCGGGCGTCTCGTCCTGCGCGAGCGCGACGGCCGCCTCCAGCAAGGGGAACTGGTCGTCGTCGGCCACCAGCGCGTCGAAGTACTCCAGCGCGCTGGGGGCGCTGAACGTGGGCGTGGGGCGGGGCACGGTGGGCATTTCCCCAGTTTAGACCCGCCGCGCCGGCCCTGTGCATCCCCCGATCGGTCAGAACCTGTGACCGGGACGAGCTGGCGTGCCGGGTTCGTTCACAGGCTCCACGCTCACGCCTTGCGCATGAACTGGCTGGGCTTGAGCCCCACGGCCGCCAGCACGGCCACGTACAGCAGCGCCACGCCGCCCAGCACGCCGGCCATCTTCAGCGCGCGCAGCAGCGGGTGGGAGCGATCCAGCCAGTCGATCGCCTGGTCGGCCCACACGAGCGCGGCGCCCAGCGCCAGCGTGGCCACCAGCGCACGCGCAAGAAAGGCCGGCCAGCCGGGCTGCGGCTTGTAGACGCCGCGGCGGATCAGGCCCACCAGCAGCCAGGTGGCGTTGAGGGTCGCGCCCAGGCCGATGGACAGCGCGAGGCCGCCCACGCCGATGTGCAGCCCGAAGATGAAGAGCATGTTCATCAACTGCGTGCAGGCGAGGACGGCGACGGCGATGCGCACCGGCGTCCGCGTGTCGAGCTGGGCGAAGTAGCCCGGCGCGAGGATCTTCACGCAGACGATGCCCATCAGGCCCACTCCGTAGCCCTGCAGCGGGCGCACCGTGGCCATCAGGTCGGCGTCGCTGAAGTGGCCGTAGTGGTACAGGACGGCCAGCAGCGGCTTGGCGAAGACCAGCAGCGCGGTGGCGCACGGCAGGGTCTGCAGCACGACCAGGCGCAGGCCCCAGTCGATCATGCCGGAGTAGCCGTCCTTGTCGCCGCGCGCACGCGCCGCGGACAACTGCGGGATGAGCACGATGCCCAGCGCCACGCCCAGCAGCGACGTCGGGAACTCCATCAGCCGGTCGGCGTAGGTGAGCCAGGACACCGAGCCCGTGGCCAGGTGCGAGGCCAGCTGCGTGTTGACGAGCATCGACAGCTGCGCCACCGACACGCCCAGCAGCGCCGGCGACATCTGCCTGAGCACGCGCCGCACGCCCGGGTGATGCCAGGCCTCCACGACGCCCGACCACCGGAAGCGGATGTGCGGCATGAGCCCGAGCGCCTTCAGCGCCGGGATCTGGATGCCCGCCTGCAGCACGCCGCCCAGCATCACGCCGATGGCCAGCGTGTAGACGCCCGGCAGCCCGTGCGCCTCGAACGTGGGCGTGAGCGTGCGCGCCGCGAGGATGACCGACACGTTGAGCAGGATCGGCGTGGCCGCGGGGATGGCGAACCGCCCCCAGGTGTTGAGGATGCCGGCCGACAGCGCCACCATCGACATGAAGCCGATGTAGGGGAACATCACGCGCGTCATCAGCACCGCGGAGTCGAAGCGCTGCAGGCCCGACGCCATCACCCAGACGAGCATCGGCGCGCCAACGACCCCCACCACGCAGGTGAGCAGCAGCGCCCACGCGAGCACGGTGGCCACCGCGTCGATCAGCTTGTGCGTGACGGCGTCGCCGTCGGAGATGCGGGTGTTGGCCAGCAGCGGCACGAACGCCTGCGAGAACGCGCCTTCCGCGAACAGCCGGCGCAGCAGGTTGGGAATGCGGAACGCGACCTGGTAGGCGTCGGTGAAGCCGCTCGCGCCGAAGCTGGCCGCCACCAGCTGCTCGCGCAACAGGCCGGACACACGCGAGACGAGCGTCAGCAGCGAAACCGTCGAGGCGGCCTTGAGAAGATTCATCGGGTACCGCCAGGGCTTCTGATGCAGGCGGATCAAGGGAACTGGGGGCGGATTATTGCAGCCCCCACGCTCCCTGACGGTCGCTGCCCCCCGAGGGGGAGCGCGGTTCGGCTCGGATGTGATCCTCGCTTCCCTCTTCTTGGGCGGGCCTGCGGCCGGCTAGACATTCGCTACTTTTGAGGGTTACCCCTCTTTTCGACGAACCGAGCTGGTGCCTACCGGTACAATGCACGCATCCGCTCCACGCCCAGTCCAGCGAGCGGCCGTCGGTTCTCGACGCCCTTCCCAGCAGTCGGCCTTCACGACTGGTGCCCGCATCACTGCGCGGCGCAGCAGGCCGATCCGCCCTGCCCGGCATGACCCGGGCCTGAAAAACTCCACATGAACTTTGACGAACTCGGCTTGGCCGAGCCGCTTCTGCGTGCAGTGCACGAGTACGGCTACACGACTCCGACCCCGATCCAGTTGCAAGCCATCCCCGTCGTCCTCCAGGGCGGCGACCTCCTCGCCGGCGCCCAGACCGGCACCGGCAAGACGGCCGGCTTCGTGCTGCCGATGCTGCATCGCCTGCTCGCCTCCGGCCCCAAGAAGGATGCCCGAGGCAAGATCCCCGTCCGCGCCCTGATCCTGACGCCCACGCGCGAACTCGCCGCCCAGGTCGAGGAAAGCGTGCGCACCTACGGCAAGCACGTGCCGCTGACCAGCATGGTCATCTTCGGCGGCGTGGGCATGCAGCCGCAGATCAACCGCCTGCACAAGGGCGTCGACATCCTCGTTGCCACGCCCGGCCGCCTGCTCGACCTGCACCAGCAGCGCGCGGTGGACCTGTCGCACGTCGAGATCTTCGTGCTCGACGAGGCCGACCGCATGCTCGACATGGGCTTCATCCACGACATCAAGAAGGTGCTCGCGGTGCTGCCCCAGCAGAAGCAGAGCCTGCTGTTCTCGGCCACCTTCTCCGACGAGATCAAGGCCCTGGCCGATCGCCTGCTGAACAAGCCGGGCCTGATCGAGGTGGCGCGCCGCAACCAGACCAACGAGATGATCGAGCAGGCCGTCCACCCGGTCTCGCGCGATCGCAAGAAGCAGCTGCTGTCGCACCTCATCAAGAGCGGCGACTGGCACCAGGTGCTCGTGTTCACCCGCATGAAGCACGGCGCCAACCGCCTGGCCGAATACCTGAACGACGACGGCATCACCGCGATGGCGATCCACGGCAACAAGAGCCAGACGGCGCGCACCCGCGCGCTGGCCGAGTTCAAGGCCGGCACGCTGCAGGTGCTGGTGGCCACCGACATCGCCGCGCGCGGCATCGACATCGACCAGCTCCCGCACGTCGTCAACTTCGAGCTGCCCAACGTGCCGGAAGACTACGTGCACCGCATCGGCCGCACCGGCCGTGCCGGCGCGCAGGGCCGCGCCGTGTCGCTGGTGTGCGTGGACGAGGACATCTTCCTGAAGGACATCGAGAAGCTGATCAAGCGTCCGATCCCGAAGGAAGTCGTCGCCGGCTTCGAGCCCGATCCCACCGAGCGCGCCGAGCCCATCGTGCTGGGCCGCACGTCGATCGGCGTGCGCGGCCCGTCGTCCGGTGGACGCGGCAACGGCGGCGGCCACCACGCCCGCAGCGGCGGCGGTGATCGCCATGCGTCCGGTGGCGGCGGCGGTGGCAGCGATCGTGGCCGCGGCCAGGGTCGCCCCGGCGGCAACGGCGGTGGCGGCGGTGGCGGTGGGGGTCGTCCGGCCCCGCGTCCGCAAGGTCCGTCGGGTTCGAACGGCGGCGCCCGTCCGGCGCACGCCGGCCACGGCGGCGCGCGTCCGGCCGGCGGCGGCAACGGCGGCGGTCGTCCTGCCGGCGGTGGTGGCGGTCGTCCTCAAGGCGGCGGCCAGCGCCCGGCGCTGACCTCGTCGAACAAGGGGCCGTCGACCAAGCGTTGACGCGCCGCGGCAAGCCGCTCGCATGAACAAGGCCCGTCGGCGCACGCCACGGGCCTTTCGTTTTGTGCAACGAACTTGCGCGGTCCGTCGACTACTGCACGGGCCGGCCAAGCGGCCGCGGCGTACCCGACAGAAAATCGAAGGCTTTGCCATCCGGCAGTTCGCTAGGCCCGCGCTTGGATCTCCACTCCCTCTTCCTCGGCCAGACCTGCCTGCTCGCGACCACCGCCGCGATGCTGTGGGTCTCGCGCCGCGACGACGATCGCGGCAACGGCCTGCGGACGTGGCGCTGGGCGAGCACGTGCCAGGCGTTGGCCTACCTGCTGCTCGCGGTACCGGGCGGCGGCACGCTGGACGGCCTGGTGGCCAACCTCGCCGGCGCGATCAGCGTGGCGCTGTTCTTCGTGGCGATCCGCAAGTTCGCCGGCCGCGGCCACGACCGGCGCCACCTGGCGGTCATGGTCGCGGCGGTGACGATCGCCGGCGCGGTCACCGGCGAACGCGTCGCCTGGGCGGCGATCTTCAACGGCTTCGCCTACGCCGGCTACGAATGGCTCAACGCGATCACGCTGTGGCGCGACCGCCGGCCCGAGACGATGCGCGTGCAGCGCGTGGTGGCGGCGTTCTATGCCTGCATGGGCCTGGTGCTGCCGGCACGGGCGATCGCGCTGTTGCTGGCGGGCCAGTCGCACCTGGGCCTGGACCACGAGAACGCATGGCAGGCACCGATCTACCTGTTCGGCTTCGTCTACCTGGTGGGGACCAACCTCGGCTTCGTGCTGATGTGCAAGACGCGCGCCGAGGCCGAGACGCGGCTGCAGGCGCGCACCGACGACCTCACGGGCCTGGCCAACCGGCGCGCGCTCGACGAGGAGATCGCGCAGGCCCTCACCCGCGCGCGCCGCACGCGACGTCCGTTCGCGATCGTGATGGTGGACATCGACCGGTTCAAGTTCATCAACGACACCCACGGGCATGGCGTCGGCGACGTCACGCTCGCCGCGTTCTCCACGCGCCTGGCCGGCGTGCTGCGCGAGCCCGATCGCGCCTACCGCTACGGCGGCGAGGAGTTCTGCCTGCTGCTGGCCGACACCGACCTGGACGGCGCGCGCACGCTCGCGGAACGCGCCCGCGAGCACATCATGCGACCGTTCGAGGGCGCCATCCAGGCGTTGACCGCCAGCCTGGGCGTGAGCGCCTGGCAGCCGCAGGATTCGGCAGACACGCTGTTCCACCGCGCCGACCGCGCGCTGTACGCGGCCAAGACCAACGGGCGCAACCGGGTGGAGACGGCCTGACGCCGCCTCAGGCGATCAGAAGCTCAGGCGCTCAGACGAACTCGCGCTCGCGCAGCCACTTCGTGGCGACCCACTTCTCGCCCTCGATCACCGGGGCGCCGCCGTGCAGGCTCTTGGTGTTGACGTGGGCACGGTCGTAGCTGAAGAACACCGCGTTGCCCTTGATGGGCGCCACTTCCAGGCCGACGTCGGGGAACGTGGTGCCGCCGCCCTTCTTGGGCGTGTTCAGGTACATCAGCAAGGTGCCCACGCGCTGGCCGCCGCGCTTGAGGATGGAGGACGAGCCCGGATGCACGGGGTCGAAGTAGTCGTAGTGCGGCTTGTATTCGGCGCCCGGCTTGTAGTGCAGCACCTGCAGGCCTTCGCCGTTCTGCACGGGCCAGCTCAGCAGGGCCGCGATGCGGCGCTCGACGCGGTCGATCACGCCGGTCTCGCCGCGCTCGAAGAACATGCCGCGGCTCGTGCGGGCCACGTTGACCTCGCTGCCGCCGGTGAGGTTGTCCACCGTTTCCGAGCGCGCCATGCGCGGGCCGGCCAGCGCGACGATCTGGTCGCATTCCTGGTCGCTCATGAAGCCGCCGAACACGATCACGCGCGGCAGCTTCATGCTCATGAGCACCGTGACGTCGCGGTCGAGCACGCGGATCTTGCTGGGCGAGTCGAAGATCGGGGCGTCCGGCACCGGCACGGGCTGCGCCTCGTGCGTCTGCGGCACGGCCGACTGGGTCTGCTCCGTGAGGTGGCCGCGCAGGGTCTCTTCCAGCGCCTTGATCGCCACTTCCTCCTGCCAGCCACTCGACTTCATCGCCTCGAGGACGGTCTCCGGCGACACGCCGGCCTGCGCCTGCGCGACGATCCACTGGCGGAGTTCCACCGAGATGTACTGTTGGCGCTGCTCGCCGGCGCTCGTCTTGGTGCTCGATTGGGTTTGCATGAGGTCGGGCTCCGGAATACTGAATGGCAAGGTGGATGCCGGGCCGGGAGGAAGGGCCCGCACCCCCTATTCTGGCAGGCCCTCACGGTCGAGCCGGCCGGGAATCCCTCCAATCACGCCGGGGTTCGTGCAACTTCTGGTGAAACTCGCGGGCGAACGTGTGCGAGGCCGTGGATTCCAGGGCTCTTCAGGGCTGGCGCCGCCGGAACACCAGGCGATCCGGCTCGGAGGCCCGCGCGGCGAAGCGATAGCCGTCGGCGTGGAAATCGACCAGCGCCTCCGGCGTCTCGGCGCGCTGTTCGATCGCATGGCGAGCCATCATTCCTCGGGCGCGCTTGGCGAAGAAGCTGATGATCTTCCAGTTGCCGTCCTTCCAGTCCTCGAAGACGCACTCGACCACGCGGGCGCGCAACACCCTCTCGCGCCCCGCCCTGGCCTGCGTGACCTTGAAGTACTCCTGCGACGCGAGGTTGACCACCACCGGCTCGCGTTCCCTGGCCTGCAGCTTGTTGAGGTGCGACGCGACCGTGTCCCCCCACCAGGCGTAGAGCGAGCCGCCACGCGCGGTGGCCAGGCTCGTGCCCATCTCCAGGCGATAGGGCTGCAGCCGATCGAGCGGCCGCAGAACGCCGTACAGGCCGCTGAGCATCAGCACGTGCTTCTGGGCCCAGGCGATCTCGGCGTCGTTCAGCGTGGAGGCGCGCAGGCCGTCGTAGACGTCGCCGTTGAACGCCCACATCGCCGGGCGGCTGTTGCGCTCGGTGGCGCGCGTGGACCAGGCCTTGTAGCGCTTCACGTTGAGCGTGGCGAGATCCTCGGACAGGTCCATCAGCTCGGCGATGTCGGCCACGGTCTTGGTGCGCAGCGTGGCGATGAGTTCGGCGGCCTGCGCGGCGTACTGCGGCGCCGTGGCGGCGGTCTTCAGGGCGGCCCGGGCGGCGAGCACCGGCTCGGGCAGCGGAGATTCGTAGTCGAGGGACTTGGCAGGAGACAGGAGCAGGAGCATGCCCGGCAGTTTAGCGATGGCCTGCGAGTCGGGGGTGCGCCGGGTGGCTGGTCTCGCCTTGGCGGGCGTCGGCGCTGCCTGGCGGAAGTCGGCGCTGCGTGGCCGACGGCGGCGCTGCGTGGCGGGTGTCAGCGTTGCGCGGCGGACGGTGGCGCGATGGTGTTGCCGTCGGTGCCGTTGCCCGAGGTGGCGCCGTTGCCCGCGCCGGTGGCGGGCGACGCGATGCCGGACGGGCCCGTCATCGCATCGAGCACCGCCAGCACGCTCGGGTTGCCCTTGAAGGCCGTCAGCAGTTGCTGGCTGCGCGTGCGCTCGGCGGGCGACAGGCGCGCCGGATCGAGCGTGGGCAGTTCCTCCAGGCTGGGCGGCGAGGCCTCGCGCGCGAGGCTCTGCAGCGCGACGCCGGCCGCCAGGTCGGCGCGCGGCACGCCTCCCAGGCCGTTGGCGACCATGTAGCCCAGGTTGTGGCGCGCCGGCGCGAGCCCTTGCGCCGAGGCGGCGCGGAAGCCGCCGAGCGCCGCCGAGTCGTCTCGCGTGACGCCCTTGCCACGCGCGTAGAGCAGCGCCAGGTGGTTGCGCGCGGGCGCGTTGCCGCGCGCCTCGGCCAGGCGATACCAGCGCTGGGCCTCGGCCGCGTCGGCCGGCTGTCCGCGGCCTTCCTCGGCCATCCAGCCGAGGTTGTCCATCGCGAATGCGTTGCTCTTGCGGGCGGCCAGGCGGAACTGGCGCAGCGCCGCGGCATCGTCGCGCGCGACGCCCAGGCCGTTGGTGAGCATCCAGCCCAGGTTGTTCTGGCCGGAGGCGTTGCCCTGCGACGCGGCCTTCTGGTACCACTCGACGGCCTGCTTCTCGTCGGCGACCACGGCGTCGCCCGCCGCGTACATCAGGCCCAGGCTCACCTGGGCCGGCGCGTAGCCGGACTCCGCGGACTTGCGGATCCAGCGCTCGGCGGCCGCCGGATCGCGCGGCGTGCCGCGGCCGCTGAGCAGGGCCATGCCCAGGTTGTGCTCCGCGGTGGCGTCGCCCTGCGCGGCCGACAGCTGCAGCCAGCGCAGCGATGCCGCCTGGTCGCGCGCCACGCCGCGGCCCTCGCTGTAGACCCAGCCGAGCGCGCTCTGGGCACGCGCGTCGCCCTGCTCGGCGGCGGCCTTGTACCAGCGCAGCGCGGTGGCGTCGTCGCGTTCCACGCCCTGCCCGTTCGTGTAGAAGACGCCCAGCCGGTACTGGGCCACCGCCAGCCCCTGCTGGGCCGCCAGCGTGGCCCAGTGCGCGGCCTGCATGTCGTCCTGCGGCACGCCGCGGCCGATCAGCGCCATGTAGGAGAGATTGCTCTGCGCGGTGGGCTCGCCCTGGTCGGCCGCCTTGCGGTACCACTTGGCCGATTCCTCGAAGTCGCGCACGACGCCCTTGCCCTGCTCGTAGAGGAAGCCGAGGTTGGTCTGCGCGCGCGCGTCGCCCTGCTCGGCGGCCTTGCGGAACCAGCGGGCCGCGACGGCCGGATCGGCCGTGACGCCATACCCCCGGAGGTACATGTCGGCCAGTGCCAGCTGCGCATCGCGATCGCCCTTCTCGGCCGCCGGCTGGAACTCGCGCAGCGCCGCCGCGTAGTCGCCGCGACGGCCGGCCTCGTAGCCCTCGGCCGTGCCGGCCCGGGCGACCGAGCATGCGACCGAGCACGCGATCGCCAGCGCGGCCGCCAGCGACAACGCCATGCCGGAGCGGAGCAGGAAAGCCATGGACCGCGCCTTGGGCGCATCCACCTTGCCGGACGCCGATCGATTCGAGGGATGCGCCGGGCGCATCGGGGAAGACGGGTCTGGGAAGGTGGCCAATGGATTCATTTCGGGCAGTGGTCCGGGAGGATGTTAGCGCGAAGGATCCGGGGCTCTGAACCTGTGAACGAATCCCGCACACCCGCTCGTCTCGCCAAAGCGCGCCCGCTCTGCGTTGCAAATGCTCGCCGTAGCCCGAGCTACGTCTGTGCTTTGCGCCTTGATCGGACACGCTTTGGCAAGCCGCTCGGGCGCGCGGGATCCATTCGCAGGTTCTGGGCCGAGGCGGACGCAAGGGCCGGACGCGGTGGGCACGCCCGCCGCGTGAGAGGCATCGTGAAATTATCGGATGCCGGCTCGATTTGAATACCGGGGCTTGCCTTGGGTCGTCGCAGGCATGCGACACGACACGAGGGATGGTGCGGGCGGGCTTCATGGCGTCTCGACGGCGTTCGCTGCGCTGCGTGTTCAGGGGACGTGGGTACCGCAGGGGCTCAGTGGAAGTCACGGCTGCGCGTGACGAGCCCTTGCAGCAGCGACGAGTGATCCACCAGCGTCTTGGCCACCAGGTGGCGCACCTCGCCTTCACGCTGCCACACCCCGTAGACCGTCAGCAGCGATGCGGCGAGCAGCGGCTTGCGCTGCGCCGCAGCCACGGCGGGCCAGACGATCACGTTGACGGTGCCCGTCTCGTCCTCCAGCGTCACGAACACCACGCCCTTGGCGGTGCCCGGCTGCTGACGATGCGTGACCAGGCCGCTGGCGCGGGCAAGTTGGCCGGGGCGGTACTCGGCGTTGAGCAGCGCGGCCTGCTGCACCTTGAAGGCGGCCAGCGTCGGCCGCAGCAAGGCCAGCGGATGGCCCTTCAGCGACAGCCCCAGCGCGCGATAGTCGGCCAGCACCGCATCGCCCAGGCTGGTGGCCTCGAACTCGGGCTCGGAGTCCTCGAGGGTGCGCGTGGTCTTGAGCAGGGGCGTGGCACGGGTGTCGACGCCGGCCACCGCCCAGATCGCGTCGCGCCGCTGGCCGGCCAGGCCCGACAACGCATCGGAGGCGGCCAGGCATTGCATGGCTTGCGCGTCGAGATCGGCGCGGCGCGCCAAGTCTTCCACGTTGGCGAACGGCGCCTGCGCACGCGCGGCCATGATGCGTCCGCCTTCGTCCGCGCCCAGGCCGCCGACCCGGTTCAGCCCCAGCCGCACGGCGCACTGGCCGCCAGGAATGGCGCGTTCGGCACACGCGGGCACGGCCTCGTGCGGCGCCAGCGGCTCGAGCGTGGAGTCCCAGTCGCTGATCGTGATGTCCACCGGCCGCACCACGACCCCGTGCGCGCGGGCGTCACGCACGAGCTGGGGCGCCGCGTAGAAACCCATCGGCAGGCTGTTGAGGAGCGCGGCCAGGAACGCATCGGGGTGATGGCGCTTGATCCATGCGCTGACGTAGACCAGCAGCGCGAAGCTGGCGGCGTGGCTCTCCGGGAAGCCGTATTCGCCGAAGCCCTCGATCTGCCGGAAGATGGCCTCGGCGTAGTCGAGCTCGTAGTTCTTGGCCACCATGCGGGAGATGAGCTTTTCCTTGAACGGCCCCAGGCCGCCCTTGCGCTTCCAGGCCGCCATGGCGCGCCGCAACTGGTCGGCCTCGCCCGGCGTGAAGTCGGCCGCGAGGATGGCCAGTTGCATCACCTGTTCCTGGAAGATGGGCACGCCCAGCGTGCGCGACAGCGCGGCCTCCGCCTCCTGGCTGGGATAGGTGACAGGCTCCTTCTGCTCGCGCCGCTTCAGGTAGGGATGCACCATGCCGCCCTGGATGGGGCCGGGCCGCACGATGGCCACCTCCACGACCAGGTCGTAGAACTTGCGCGGCCTCAGGCGCGGCAGCATGCTCATCTGCGCGCGGCTCTCCACCTGGAACACGCCCACCGAATCGCCGGTGCACAGCATGTCGTAGACCGCGGCGTCTTCCTCCGGGATGTCCTGCAGGCTGGCGTCGCTGTCGAGGCCGCCGCAGTCGGCCGCGATGCCCATGGCCGCTGCGGCGCCGGCGCTGGAGAAGGCGTTCGCATCGCGCACGATGCGCGTGGCGCCGTTGCCCGCGTGGGCACCTTGTGCTCCTTGGGCTCCTTTGGTGGCTTGGGTGGCTGGGGCCGTTCGAGTCGCGTGGGCCGTGGGCGCGACAGGCGCCACCTCGGTGCTGCGCCGGCGCTCCTCCTGGGCCTGGCGCTTCGCCTCGACCACCCAGCCGGGCGGCGGCGGCCCCGGCATCATCTGGCGCATCTTGGCATCGACGAACAGCAGCCCGCGCCGCAGCGCACTGAGCATGCCCAGCGCCAGGATGTCCACCTTGAGCAGCTTGAGGACGTCGAGATCGTCCTTGTCCCACTGGATGACCGTGCGCCTGTCCATGGCGGCGTTCTCCACCGGCACCAGCAGGGCCACGTCGTCGCGCGCGATGACGAAGCCGCCCGGATGCTGGCTGAGGTGGCGCGGCTGGTTGCGCAGTTGCAGGCTCAGCGCGATCCACTGGAAGCCCAGCCTGGCCTCGGGATCGAAGCCGTGCTCGAGCAGCGCCAGCGCGAGCCGCTCGGCCGCGCCGCTGGGGGCCGCGGCGCCGCCCACGTGATGCAGCGAGCGCGTGACGGCGTCGATGCGGTCGAGGTCGATGCCCAGCGCGCGGCCCACGTCGCGCACGGCCGACTTGGTGCGGTAGCGGATGATGACGCCGGTGAGCGCGGCGCGATGGCGTCCGTACTTCCGGTAGAGGTACTGGATCACCTCTTCGCGGCGCTGGTGTTCGAAGTCGAGGTCGATGTCGGGCGGCTCGCCGCGCTCCTCGCTGATGAAGCGTTCGAACAGCACGTCGGCGCGTCCGGGGTCGACCTCGGTGACGCCCAGGCAGTAGCAGACCGCGGAGTTGGCCGCGCTGCCTCGGCCCTGGCACAGGATGCCATGCGCGCGCGCCCAGGAGACGATGTCGGCCACCGTGAGGAAGTAGGCTTCGTAGCGCAGTCGCTCGATGAGCCCCAGCTCGTGCTCGATGAGACCCTGCACCTTGCCGGGGACGCCCGCCGGAAAGCGGCGCGCGGCCCCGGCCTCGGCGAGCGAGCGCAGCCAACTGGTGGGCGTGTGTCCGGCGGGCACGATCTCCTGCGGGTACTCGTACTTCAGCTCGCCGAGCGAAAACTCGCAGCGACCCGCGATGGCCACCGTCTCGGCCAGCCACTCGGGCTCGTACAGGGCCTGCAAGCGGGCGCGCGAACGCAGGTGCGCCTCGGCGTTGGGCGACAGCGCATGGCCGCACTCGGCCACGGTGCGCTGCAGGCGGGTGGCGGTGAGCATGTCCTGCAGGGGCTTGGCCGCGCGCGTGGCCATCAGAACGTCGCCCACCGCGGCGATGCGCAAGCCGGTGGCGGCCGCCACCGTCTTCACGCGTTCGCGCACCTCGTCGTCGTCGCCCTGCATCAGCAAGGGCATGGCGAGCCACACGCGCTCGTCGAACCAGGCCTTGAGCCACTGGGCCTGCGCGAACAACGATTCGAACGACAAGGCCGTGGAGGGGCGTGGCGGCGGCAGTGGCCTGGCGACTCGCCTGGCCACCGCTGCCGAGGCCGCCAGCTTCGGCGGCGTCGGCGGCTCCAGCGGGCCATCGCCGCTGGGCCCGTCGCGCGCCTCGCGCACCTCGCGCCCGCGCGGGCGTCCCGCGCCCGGGGTGCTGGAGGCGATGGCGGCCGCCGCGCTCGCCTGCGCGGCGGCGATGACGTCCAGGCCGGACAACCGGGCATTGACGGGTGCCCCCTCGCCCGCCGCCGTGGCGTCGCGGGACGTTGCGCGACCGGCCGCCCCAGCCGGGCCGCCCTGCGCGATGGCGCCCAGCGGCACCGGCCCGGCCGTGGGCAGCAGCAAGGCCAGGCAGTCGGGCAGGCCCGCGAGGTGCGGTGCCGTGGGCGCCTTGCCTTCCAGGTCGGCCGTGCGGGCGTCGTAGCGCCCCTTCTCGGCACGCCGGCGCGCGAGCGTGATCCACTGCGAGAGGTTGCCGTAGCCGCGCCGCGTGGTGGCCAGCAGCACCAGCCGCATCGGCACGCCGCCGATGCCGGGCTCCAGCCGCATCTCGGCGCCGATGATCAGGTGCAGGCCGCGTTCGGTGGCCTGCTCGTAGGCGTGCACCACCCCCGACAGCGAGCATTCGTCGGTGACGGCCAGCGCGGTGTAGCGCAGCGTGGCGGCGCGGTCGACCAGTTCCTCGGGCGACGAGGCGCCGGTGAGGAAACTGAAGTTGCTGCGGCAGTGCAGTTCGGCGTAGGCGGGCAGCGTGGCCATGGTGGAGAGACGGTGACGGCCCGGCCAGGGAGCGCCTGGCGGCCAGCGAACGGAGGGACGAGGGGTCGAGGAGCCAGGACTTCCGACGATGTGGCGACGGAGCCCGGGCAAGGCGACAAGGCTCATGCGCGACGCATGAACGGTGGCAGGCGCATGGCGCGCTGGCGCTCGGCGAGCCGGGCGCGGTTCGTACGGCGGCGGGGTGGAATCGCCCGCCACAAAACACTGTTATTAAATACAGTCTAGGTCGCCGACGCAGGCAATGCAAGCCTTGTTGCACGCTCGACAGCACAGCGAAAGTGCCGGCGCGCCAAAGGCCCGAGAATCGGCCATTCAGCGCAGATCGCCCCATGCCAACGTCCGTCCAGATCGCCCCCTACCGCCCCGAGTTCCGCGAACCGTTGGTGCACCTGTGGCGCGCCAGCTTCGAGCACGGCGTGGGCGCGCCGGTACCCCATCCCATCGACGACCACCTGCGGTTCTTCGACGAGCACATGCTCACCGAGACCGACGTGAGGCTCGCGCTGCGCGACGGCGACCTGCTGGGCTTCGGCGCGTTCACGCCGGAGTCCGTCGTGCAGCTGTACGTGCACGTCGACCACCTGGGCCAGGGCATCGGAACGCGCCTGCTCGACATCGCCAAGGCGAACTCCGGCGGCCGCCTGTGGCTCTACACCTTCGTCACCAACACGCGCGCCCGGCGCTTCTACGAGCACCACGGCTTCGAGGTGCTGGAGCGCGGCTTCGAGCCGTTGATGCAGCTCGGCGACCTGCGCTACGAATGGAAGCGGCCGCGCTGATGTCCGCATGACGGCCGCCCTGCTCTACCGCTGGCTCTTTCCCGCGCTCTGGATCGCGTGGGCGTTCTACTGGTGGCTGACGTCCATCGACGTGAAGGCGACCGCGCGGCGCGAGCCCTTCCTGTCGCGGGTGGCGCACCTCGGCCCGATGCTGCTGGGCGCCGCGCTCCTGTGGATGCCGCGCACCCGCGTGGCCGCGCTCGACGCGCGCTTCCTGCCCGCGACGCCCTGGAACTTCGGCGCCGGCGCGGCGCTCACGCTGGCCGGCCTGGCCTTCGCCGTCTGGGCGCGCCGGCACATCGGCCGCAACTGGAGCGCCATCGTCACGCTGAAGCAGGATCACGAGCTCGTCACCAGCGGCCCGTACGCCCTCGTGCGCCATCCGATCTACACCGGGCTGCTGGCCGCGTACCTGGGCTCGGCCATCGCGCTGGGCCAGTGGCGCGGGCTGCTGGCCGTCGCCATCGTCTACGTCGCCCTGCTGCGCAAGTACCGGCTGGAGGAACGCTGGATGCGCGAGCGCTTCGGCCTCGCCTACGATGCGTACCGCGCCCGCGTGAAGGCGCTCGTGCCGTTCCTGTTCTGACTCCCCTTTCCGCCGCCATGCCGACCACCTTCGACACCCACCTGATCACCGTCCTCCTCGTCGTCGCGCTCGTCGCATGGCGCCTCTATGCGCGGATGCGCCGGATGATCGGCCGCCAGCGCCTGTCCACGGTGCGGCCGTGGCTCACCATCGTCCTCTTCCCGCTGATCGTCGCGCTGGTGCTCACCGGCAGCCCACTGCATCCGATGACCGCGGTGGCCGTGCTCGCGGGCGCCGCCATCGGCATCGCGCTGGGCCTGCTGGGCACGCGGCTGACGAAGTTCGAGGCGACCCCGGCGGGGCTGTTCTACACGCCCAACGCGCACCTGGGCATCGCGCTGTCGCTGCTGCTGGTGCTGCGCATCGGCTACCGCTTCGTGATGCTGCAGATGAACGGCCAGCGCTTCGACCCGCAATCGATGCAACTGGGCGCGAGCCCGCTCACCATGGCCATCTTCGGCATGCTGGCCGGCTACTACGTGACCTACGCGATCGGCCTGCTGCGCTGGCGCTCGCGCGTCGGCGGCCAGGCCCCGGTCGAACACTGATACGCTGCGGCCATGAACATCTCCCCGGCAATCACCCTCCTGGCCGCCGCGACGGCCCTCCTCCTCGCCGGCTGCGCCTCGCCGGATACCGCCAAGGGCGCCGCCAAGGAAGGCGTGCAGGTCCAGAAGGCGATGGAGGCGCCGCTGGCCGACCTGAACCTGGTTCAGGAGAAGATCCCGCCGGTACTGGAGACGGCCATCAAGGCGCCCTACGCCCTGCCCTCGCAACGCGACTGCCCGGCGCTCGCCAACGAGATCCGCGCGCTCGATGGCGCGCTGGGCGCCGACCTCGACACCCCGCCCACCGCCACCGATCCGGGCCTGCTGGAACGCGGCTCGAACGCCGTGGGTGACGCGGCCAACGACGCGTTGCGCGGCGCCGCCGAGAGCGTCATCCCGTTCCGCGGCTGGATTCGCAAGCTCGATGGCGCGGAGCGGCACTCCAAGGAAGTGGCCGCCGCGATCGCCGCCGGCTCGGTGCGCCGCGCCTTCCTCAAGGGCGTGGGCCAGACGCTGGGCTGCGCGGCCCCCGCCGCGCCGCTGCAGGCGCTGGCGGCGTCGGCCGCGACGAGCTGAGAGCCCGGCGGCGACGCTGAGAACCTGTGAACGAATCCGACACGCCCGCTCGTCCCGCCAAAACGCGCCCGCTCTGCGTTGCAAATGCTCGCCGTAGCCCGAGCTACGGCTGTGCTTTGCGCCTTGATCGGACTCGTTTTGACGGCCCGCTCGGACGCGCCGGATTCATTCACAGGTTCTGACTCCCGCGATGGACCAACCCATCGTCGGCTACCACCTCGACGAGCACGGCGACTGGGTGGCCGAGCTCGCCTGCGGTCACTTCCAGCACGTGCGGCACGACCCACCCTGGATCAACCGGCCGTGGACGCGGACCACCGAAGGTCGCGCCGCCGCGCTGGGACGCCCGCTCGCGTGCCGCAAGTGCGACCAGGGTGCACCGGCCGACGTTGCCTGAACCGGCGCGTGGCGCGCGCGCCACGCCGCGTCCGGTCGTGCGGCGCGAACCCGCCTCGAAATCGCCTGTTTTTCGCGCCCGCGAGACGCATCCCCACGGATACGGTCTTGGCGAAGAAAATCGGGCGAGCCGGCGCGATCAGGTATCGTGTCCTCCTTACAGAAAGGTCCCAATGGCGAAGCCGAATTACAGTTACGAGAAGCGCCAGCGCGAACTCGAGAAGAAAAAGAAGAAGGAAGAGAAAGCGCTGAAGAAGTCCGCCAGCGACAAGCCGGGCGCGCACGACACGTCCGGACAGCCGGACGACGCCGCGCCGGCCGGCCCCGCGGGCGAGGCGCCCGCCGCCTGAGCGGCCACGCGCGCGCACGCTGCATGCGGGACGCATGCACGCGCGTGCATGCGACGGCGCAAGCGCGGCCGCGGGCTCGCGCCGCGCGCGCCGCGAGGCCTGTTCAGACGTCCACGGGCGGCGGCGGGTTGCCGGCGCGCAGGTCGTCGATGGCGGCCGGGCTCAGCCACAGCAACGTATCCACGTAGGTCTCGATGCGCGAAACCAGCGCCTCGCGCGGGCCTTCGCGCCAGGCCGCGGAGCCGTAGAACTCGTCCTCCTGCGCCGTCAGCTGCGCCAGGCTGGCAAACGAGCGCACCAGGAAGTAGCCATTGTCGTCATGCGGCACGAGGCCGTGGGTCACCACGTCCATGCCGTAGGCGCGCACCATGGGCAGCGCGCGACTCGTGGCGGCCTCATGGAAGCCGGCACGCGTGCCGGGCTTGAGGCGGTAGGCGCGGATCTCGACCAGGCGGCGGTCGGCGTTGTCGGGTTGGGTCATCGCAGGCCTCGCGCTCAGGCCGATTGCGGCCACAGGATCATCTGGGTGCAGCGGAACAGCGCGATCGTGCGACCCGTCTCGCGGTGCGTGACCACGGCATCCCACACCTGCGTCGTCCGGCCGCGATGCTGGGCCGTGGCGGTGCAGTCCAGCACGCCTTCGCGCGCCGTGCCCAGGAAGTTGGACTTCAGCTCGATGGTGGTGAAGCCGGTCGCACCATCGGGCAGGTTCACGATGCAGGCATAGCCGCAGGACGTGTCGGCCAGCGTCACCACGCTGCCCGCGTGCAGGTAGCCGTTGGGCGCCATCAGCGTGCGCGAGACGGGCATCTCGGCCCGCACCGCGGTCTTGTCCGCATGCAGGATCGCGATGCCCAGGTGGCCGGGCAGGCAGTCGGCGCCCATGCGGTTCAGGTCGGTGACGGTGGGGGCGGTCATGGCGGCGGCGCTGGAGTCGTGATGGAACCATTCTGCACGCTTGCCGACCCGCGAGCAGGCGCGGCGCGGCGCGTCGATGCCGGGTGCAGCCCGTCGGCGAATCACGGCGGTTCGTCGGACCGGCGTTGACCCGCGGGCAGCCCCGCTGCATCGTGGCGTCATCCGGTGCCGGGTGGCGCCGGTTTCGAAAGTCCGCCATGTTCACGTTCGTCCTCTGGTGCCTGCTGTTCGTCTTCTGCTGGCCGCTGGCCATCCTGGCGCTGGTGCTGTACCCGATCGTCTGGCTGGTGTCGCTGCCGTTCCGCCTGGTGGGCATCAGCGTGGGCGCGGTGTTCGCGCTGCTCACCGCGCTGCTGTTCCTGCCGGCGCGGGCGCTGGGCGGTCCGCGCCGCTGAGGCGCTGACCCGCCACCGGCACGCGGCCGTCGCGCCGCGCGCCGAAGAGGCCGAAACGCGGCCTTCGGCGCCGCGGAGTTTTCGCCGCGCCACCCAGAATCGATCGGTGTGTCCTTCCGGCGACGACGTCTCCGAACCATGCCGATCCTTCCCGTTTCCAGGCTCCTGGCCATCGCGTTGATGCCCGCGCTCGCGGCAACCGGCGCGCGCGCCGACTGCATCGCCGACGCCGCCGCGCGCCACCGCGTCAACGCCGACGTGCTGCGCGCCATCGGCTGGCAGGAGAGCCGGCTGCAGCCCCTGGCGCTGGGGCACAACGCCAACGGCAGCACCGACGTGGGGGCGTTCCAGATCAACAGCGCCCACCTGGCCGAGCTGGCGCGCCACGGCATCGGCCGCGCGTCGCTCGACGACGGCTGCGTGTCCGCCGAGGTGGCGGCCTGGCACTACCGGCGCCAGGTCGACCGCGACGGCAACACGTGGCTGGCCGTGGGCGCGTATCACTCGCGCACGGCGACGCGCGCGGCCTGGTATGCCAACCGCATCGCGGCCATCCTGATGCGCTGGCGCGTGATGCCCGCGGGGGCACTGCCCTTCGCGGCCGAGCGCACGTTGGCGCCGGGTCCGGCGCACCAGCCGCTGCCGCCGGCCCGCGCCCCCGATCGCCCATCGCCCGAGGTCGGGCCCACCGTCCACGACGCGCCGGCCCTTGCTCCGCCCGCGCGCTGAACCGCGGGTCCTTCGCCCTCAACCGTCCATCCTTCGCCAGCCCGCCATGACCGACATCCCCACGCTCCAGCAGCCCCTGCAACTGCCATCCGACAAGCAGCACGGCATCGGCGCCGCCGTGAAGCATGCGCTGATGTTCGCGCCCTCCATGACCGACATCATGATCCACGAGGGCCAGGTCATCCGCGCGAAGTCCGCGCGCGGCACGCTGCCGCTGCACCAGCTGTTCGCGGCCATCCCGCCGTTCGTGGTCACCCGCGAGCACATCGTCACCTACCTGGCCGGCTACGTCGACGGCGCCGCCCGCCAGCACCGCGACGAGCGCGGCCGGCAGCAATCCATCCAGGACTACTGGGACACCCGCATCAAGCCCGTGCTCGCCCGCCAGCGCTCGGTCAACATCCGGCTCGACGGGCGCGGCGGCCACTCGCTGCGCTACAGCCTGTTCATGCACGGCACGGGCGAGCTGGCGCTGGTCATGCGCATCACGCCGCCCGACATCACGCCGCTCACCAGCCTCAGCCTGCCGCACAACCTCGTCTCCACGCTCACCGAGGCCACCAGCGGCTTCATCGTCATCACCGGCCCCACCGGATCGGGCAAGAGCGAGACCGCCATGTCCATCCTCGACTGGCACAACGCCCAGCATTCCGGCCACATCCTCACCATCGAGGATCCCGTGGAGAAGAAGATCGCGCCGCGCAAGTCCATCGTCACGCAACGCGAGGTGGGCTACGACGTGCTGAGCTTCGCCGACGGCATGCGCGAGGCCTTGCGCATGAGCCCCGACGTGCTGCTCACCTCCGAGATCCGCGACGCCGAGACGGCCGAACAGGCCATCCAGGGCGGCGAGTCGGGTTCGCTGATGATCGCCACCACGCACGGCAAGTCCGTCACCGGCACGATGCGCAAGATCCTGTCGTACACCGGCACCAGCGCCGACGTGATGCGCTCGGTGCTGGCCGGCAACCTGATCGCCGTCGTGCGCCAGGCGCTCGTTCCCTCCCGCGACGGCAAGCGCTACCTGATGGCCGCCGACGTGCTGTTCAACACCGGCAAGGTCACGCAGTTCATCGAGCGCGGCGACTGGATCGGGCTCGAGAGCGCCATCCGCGAAGACAACCGGCTGGGCGCCAGCGAGTGGGTGCCCATGAACAACCGGCTGGTGGAACTGGTGCGGCGCGGCGAGATCGAGGCCAGCGAGGCGATGCGAGAGACCTCTGACATTCCGACGTTGAAGCGCAAGCTGGCGGCGGCGGGGCCGTCGTCACCGGTGCGCTGAGGCGCGCTGGGTCGCGCCGGGTCGCAAGATTCCGGCCGCCGACTCGTCGCGGCGTCACGGATAGAGGCAGTACACCTCCGCGACCACGTTGCTGCTCGTCGGTGCGCCGGTGCCGTCGGTCAGCGAGATCGTCCAGCCCTGGCCAGTCCACTGCGCGTTGCGATTGAGCACGGGATTGCCCGTCGTCTCCGAGTCGGTCTGGGGCAACAGGAAGATCGTCGCCTGCGGTGACACCGGGCTGGCCGTGGCGGGGCAGCCGTCGGGCAACGCGGCGGCGGCGGCCACGTAGTCGCCGTGACGCACCGCAAAGCCGGCCATGTACACCCGCGAGGAGGTCAGCCCCGATTGGCTGGCGTAGTAGCCGCCGCGGCAGACCAGGCTGTCGGAGGTCGCGGTGTCGACCGCCATCAGCCCCGCCGGGGCACACGCCGCACCCAGGCTGGCGTATCGCGACGTGGCCCGAAAATTCGCGCCATGGCAGGTGGCCAGCCCGCCGGTGGCCATCATCGCCACCTGGCCCGGGCTGCAGGCGTCGCCTTCGCCGACGGTGTCCGACAGCGTGAGGGTTCGCGCCCGCACGACGCCCGCGGCCATGAGGTCGTTGCCCGTGGTGACGTCGCCGTTGGAGGCGACGCGCAGCAAGGCGGTGCCGGAAGCGTTGCGCACGAAGAGGTCACCGGCCTTCACGACGATGGCATCGGGATGGTCGGCGCCGAACGCCGTCATCGTCGTCGTGGCGAGGCCACCGTCCGCGGTGACGCTGCCGTTGGTGACGAGGCCCGTCCCCGCGATCGACGTAGCGTGCCCGGATGCGTCGCGGAACAAGCCCGACGTCGCCGACAGGGCCCCGTTGCACAGGATGTCGACGACGCCGTCCGGCCGCAGCCAGACGCAGTCGGATCCGCTCGCGTTGCGCACCGAGACCGGCTGCCCGTCGATCTGCAATGTCGAGCGGAACTCGCTGCGCGTGCCGCCATCGCCGAACAAGGTGTTGCCGGCCACCGTCAGGTTGCCCAGCAGGTTCGGATCGCGAGTGTCGCCGATGCGGACGAACTGGCCGTAGCCGGACGACGCCGTGCCCACGCGCACCGCGACCACGCCGGCGGGCCGGCCCGCCACGGGGTTGTCCAGGATCCAGGTGTTGCCGAAGCCGGTGATGTGTGTCGGGTCGGCAGGCAGCGAGACGCCCGAGTCGGCGCCGATGCGCGCCAGGATGGGCCCGATGACGGCGCCATCGGTGTCGCCGCCGGCACGGATCGCGCCTTCCAGGACGACGTGGCCCTCGATGTTGCAGGCAGCCGCGACGCAACCGGCGGGCACCCGCCGGAACTCGATGGCGTAGGGCGCGTTGTTGAGCGTGGAGGTGGTCGCGACCCAGCCGGGCGGCAGGTAGCCCATCGCCACGAGATCGGCGATCGTGGGCCGCCAGACGAGCTCGCCATCGACGTTGGCCGGCACGATCGTCACGCCGTTCTTGACCACGGACGCCCCGTTCTGGATCTGTCCCATCGCCTCGAAGATCGCGTTGTTGGTGGCGCCGCGCAGGTTGTCGAGAATCGTCGCCTCGCCGTTGCCCGCCTCATGCCGGGCCTGCAGGCGACCGCCCTGGATGACGCCGACGGCACCCAGCGCCGAAACGAGCAGGCCCAGCAACGCGAAGACCAGGGCGTTGCCGCGCTGGCGGCGCCTCGTGCAACCGCACGACGGCGGGCGACGGTGCGGCGACATGGTCAAGTGCGGCCAAACACGAAATCGATCGCCACGTTGGCGGCAGCGGTGCACTGCGTGTTCACCTTCACGATGTCGATCACGCCGTCGAGCGGCTTGACATCGGTCGTGCCGATGCTGACCCGACGCGCCAGGCCCTGGGCGCCGTTGATCAGCTGTGTGCATTGCGCCGCCGGCACATTGGCGTAGCTCAGCCGGGCGGTGCTGGGCGTGGCGGCCGAGTTGTCGACCAGCGTGATGGCTCCGGAGTAGCTGTTCGTGGCCGTGGCGCCGCCGGCGTCGGCGCGGGTGTCGGGAATGACGCGCGATCCGACCGCGATGGCGGTGGTCAGGCCGTTGTAGCCGTACTGGCCGTAGTTCTGCTGCGCGCCGCCGATGATGGCGCTGATCTCGCTGATGGTGCCCTGCACCTGCGCATTGGCCTGCGAGCTCTGGTAGTAGCCAATGCCCAGCGCCAGCACGATGCCGCCGATGACCAGGCCCAGCATGCTGAACACGAGCGCGTTGCCGCGCTGGCGGCCACGGCGAAGGGAACTGAATTTCATGACTTCTCCTCGATCAGTTGACGGACGATGCTCGTCCAGGTGTTGCCCACGCGTGGATTCGCGTGGGCACGGAAACGGGCGCGCGGCGGCGCGCGATGGCCGCGGTCAGTGCGGCGGATGCGCCGCGTCGTAGGCGGCGCGCAAGGCCATCAGGTTCGACGGCTCCATCAGGGACGCGAAGGTGCCGGGCACGGTCATCGATGCGATGCCCATGAACGTGGCCAGGGAAGCGAACAAGCCCACCAGCGCGAAGTTCGCCACCACGGCCGCCTTCTTCACGCGTGCGAGCACACGCTCGCCTTCCGACGTACCCAGCTGTATCAGCACGTCGGAGAACGAGGTGCTGGAACGATGCAGCGTCGCCGCGCGCGACAGCAGGTGCGGCGACAACAGGCCGCGGCGGAACGCGTCGAGCGTGCCGGTCGGGTTCTCCTCCAGGGCATCGACCACCCGCGCGAGGTGCCAGCGCATCCACGGAGACGCCCGCTGCGTGAGGTCGTCGATGCTGCCCTGCAGGGTCTCGCCCGTCCTCAGCAGCATCGCCATGCTGCTGAACAACATGCCCGCCTGGAAGTCGCGGTACAGGCCGTAGACAGGCCAGGAATCGACCCTCAGCCGCCAGGCACCGCGCCACCGGGGCAAGGACCACAACACGGCGGCGAGCCCGAAGGCCAGCGCCAGCGTGGCCTGCGGCCCCCAGGAGCCGGCGAACAGGGCGATGTCGCGTGCCCAGCCGTTCATGCCTTGCCACAGGGCGTCCTGGGCGTAGACCGGCGTCGCGTCGTCGATCACCAGGATGACCTTGCCCAGCAAGGCAATGAGCACGTAGCAGATGGGGATCGTGATCGCAGGAAGCGCCGCGCAAGCCAGCACGAGGCGCAGCATCTGCCGCTGCTTGTCGATGGCGACGGCCAGCGCGCGCAACGCCTGCGGCTTGTCGACGGCACGATCGACGGCCGTCAGCAGCATGGCGTCCGAGCGCGGCACCACGCCCTCCAGCAGATGGGACACGCGGCTCGCGTGCTCGCCGTCCTGGTGCCTGTTGAACACGATGCGCAGTGCCCTCGCGCGGCTGCGCTGGCGCGTGAGGTTGGCGTTGGCGATCTCGCCTTCGAGAAAGCTCACCAGGGCCTCGTTGCGCTGGTACATCTCCGCAAAATCGCGATAGAACTCGGCGCGCGTGGATCGGAAGTCGGCCAGCGCGAACGCGTCGACGAATATGCGCATCGATCTCATGGTCGCTCCTGGCGCGGCAGGATCTCGAAGCGCTCGAAGCCGTCGAATTCCTCGCAGTTGCGCACGTCGATCTCACCTTGCAGCGCCTTGTGCAGTGCGTGCTCGAAGACGGTCTTGCCCGTCATGTCGGGGCTGTCGAACTGGCGGTCGCTGGCCGAGCGGAAGTGCTGCAGGGCCGCGTCGTCGTCGTTGTTGCGCACGTGCCGAAGCCAGGTGCGATCGGGCTGCAGCATCTCGGCGACGATGGTCTTGCCATGGGTACCTCGCCCCTGGCAGGCCGGGCACCCTTCCGGCCGGACCCACTTCAGGCGCGCGGTGGCCAGGCCGAATCGATGCCGCAGGACGTCCTCGATCTCGCGCACATCGGGATCGACGCGCACCGCCATGGACGTGGGAAGCGCGCAGCAACGGCAGAGCCGCGGCACCAGCGCCTGATAGACCAGCAGGTTGAGGATGTTGGGCCCGGTGAGCGCCTGCCGGCTGACGCCGATCTGGTCGTTGGTGAGGCGGGGGATGATGTTGGAAATGAGGTGCGCGTGCACGGTTCCCATGGCAAGGTGACCGGTCTCGGCGATCTGCAGCGCGAACAGGGCCGTGAGCTTGTCGCGGATCTCGCCCAGCATCACGCCGTCCGGATCGGAGCGCATCAGGGCCCGCATCACCTCGGCGTAGCGCCGGCGCGTCTCCTCGTCGTTGGCGATGTCGCGCAACACCTCGATCTGGTGGGCCCCGGCGATCTCGTACTCGATCGGATCCTCCACCGTGTAGATGGCCTTCTGGGCCAGGCTCGGCAGCGTCTCGATGAAGCTCTTGAGGCTGGTGGACTTGCCCGAGCTGGTGACGCCGGACAGCAGCACGATGCCCTTGCCCGCGCGTCCAGCCAGGCGCAGCAGGCGCTGGTGGCTGGGCGCGTAGCCAGCGGCGTCGAAGCGGATGCGGTTCTCGTCGCCGGTGCGCAGGACGCGCACGACCGTCTTCGGACCGAGTCGACCCTTGACGTTCTGGTAGCGCAACTGCCCCGCGGTGCCGGGCAGGTCGAGGTCGATCATGCAGTCGACGAACTGGTCGGCGGCGTACTGCGAGACGTTGTTGCCCTTGCGGGTGCTGTTGTAGCCGGCGGCGATCGCGTCGACGACCTCCTTGCGGCTGTAGCGGCCGCCCTGCCCGTCCGGCAGGGGCTCGATGCGCCCGTCGACGCGGATACGCACGATGGCGACGTTGCGGCGCACCTCGATGTGCAGGTCCGTCGCCCCGGTGGGCACGGCCAGCGCGATCCAGCGCTCGAACAGTTGCATCGGGCCGCCGCGAGCGCCGGCCTTGCCGGAGGCGCCGGCGTTGCGCAGGATCTCCTTGAGCACCTGAGGCTCGGCCACGAGTTCGCCCACCACGCCGAAGCCGCGCGCACGCAGCGCGCCCTTGACCGCCTTGGCCGTGGCATCGAGCGCCAGGCGATCGGCCGCCGGCATCGTGGCCCGGACGAGCCGGGCCTGGCGCGCGCCGCAGTCGAGCGCGACCAGCTTCTCGTGCAGCACCACCGGCAACTGGTAGATGGCCTCGGGCCCGACCGTCAGCAACGCCTGGTAGGGCGGGAGCTGGTGGAAATGCGCGAGCACATCGGGGAGCACTTCGGTGTCGCGTCGCCCGACCGGCGTCTCGATGCTGACGTGCGCGTCGCCTGGCTGCGCGCCCGACGCCGACGCCGACGCCGACGCCGACGGCGGCGCCTGCCCTGCCGCCTCCGCGGCCGGCCATCGCCGATCGAGCCGGCCGGTCGGCGACGCCGCGGACGACTGAGCCACCACGGCCGCAAGGCGCGGCTCGCGACCTGGTTCGGCGACCAGTCCTCGAGGAGCAGCCAAGGCCACCGGGGCCCGGTCGACCATGGCCGTCGAGGAGGCACGCGACCCGGCTTGTTCACGGCGACGCAACATCCCGAACAGTCCCATGGCTAGGCTCAGCGCAAAGCCGGGAGCGCGAAGACCTTGACGACGCCGTCCGCGTCGCCGGTGGCCGCTCCCCCGTGCCGGATCAGCACCACGCGATCGACGGCGACAGCCTCCACGCGCCAGGCCGTGCCCGGGACGCCTTGGCCGGACCGCAGCAGGTAGGACGTCTCATTCACCACGATCTCGGCCAGCGATGCGGCGCTCGACGCGAATACGCCGCTCACCTGGATGCCCGGCGCCGGCGCTGGTGGCGCCGGCGGCATCGGACGCGGCGTCGACACCGCCGGTGCGGGCATGGACGCCGCCACGGTCGGGGCCGGCACGCCGAAGCCGGCGGATCGCGCGGCCGCCTGGCTCATCGTCGACTCGAGCAACGCGCGCTGCGCACGGCTGTAGTCCGCGATCGTCTGGGCTCGGGCGATCGGAGGTCCGAGCAGCAGGACCGCGGACAACGCAACGAGGCGGCTAGCGCGTGGCGACATAGAACACTCCGGTGGCGGAGAACTTGAGCAGGCCGCGCGTATCCGAGCCTTCGCCGATGTCCACACGCACGGACTCCCAACTGACGAAGTCCGGCGCGTCGCCCAGCGCCTCCACGATGAACGGACCCGGGATGTCGTGCATGTCGACATCACCGGCCAGGACGGCAGCCGGGTGCTGAAGCGTCGGCGGCACATCGCCCACGCGAGGCCACAGGACAGGCTTCTTCAACTCGAGGACGACATCGGCCGTGCGCCAGCGTTGCAGCTGCGGACCGGCGTCGGAGATCGCGGCCTGCAGGGACCGCAGCGGATGACGCGGATCGATCAGCGTTCGGCGCGCGATCCGGAACGAGTGCGACGTGCGCGCCACGTCCAGCGCGGGCGCCGCGCCGGCCTGGGGCACCAGCATCTCGAGCGCATCGTCCGGCAAGGCCTTGCGCAAGTCGTCGAAGCTGCCGCCACGCCGGATCCAGTCGCGCGTGCAGGCCCGGGCCTTCGCGCTGCACTCCGCAGAGGCGAGACTCCAGCCCGGGATCCACGTGCGATAGCCGAACATCTCGCGCGCGGCCGCCACGAGCGTGCGTCGATCGGCGGCCATGTCCGACTGGCGCGCCGCCAGCGCGGCCAGATAGCGCGGCACCGGATCGGCGGCCCGGGCCGCGGCGGCGGCACGCCGCTCGCCATCGATGCGATGCACATGCTGCAGCAGCATCCAGGCAGCCAGCGAGGCGGCGGCCAGCGCCCCGGCTCCGACCAGCGGCCAGGGATTGACGGGCATCGCCTGCAGCCGCGCCGGCCGATCGCCGCCTGCGGCCAGCCACGCGAAGTCGGCGGGCTCGCAGTTGGGATAGGCCGCCGGGTTGTCGCTCCAGATGGGCCTGTCCTCGCCACCCAGCGCGTTGCGCGCATCGATCTCGTTGCTCAGGACGTCTATGACGGGCACGCCATCCTCGAGGCACACCACGAAGTACTTGTCCTCCTTGCGCTGCGCCGTGGCGGGCACCGTCAGCACCAGCGCGGCATTCGGCGCCTGCCGGCCCACGAGGCGCGAGAAGCACGCTGCGGCCGCCAGCGCGGCCTTGGGCAAGCGCACGCCTTCCTCCGAGGCGCGTGGCTGGAACAGCCCGTAGCGCAAGTGGGCGTCCACCTGAGCCTGGGCCCAGTGCGTGGCGTCGCTGGTGAGCGAGCGCGCCTCCAGCAGCCCGCGCCGCCGGCCCTGGCCCACCGTGGGCGCGCGCCAGAACAGGCCACCGATCAGGTCGCCGTGCGCGGTGCTCGCGAGCACTCGTTCGATGACAGCCATCGTCGCGTCCGATCAGAGAATGGTGGGCCGCACGAAGATGACGAACTCCTCGCGCAGGCGCGACTGCGTCCTGCTGCCGCCCAGGCCAATGGGCGCGCCGTCGGTCAGCGTGCGACGATCGTCGGCGGACACCTGGCGGCTCAACCCGGTGATCACCAGGATCTGGCCGGCCTTGAGCGCCACGGTGGACTGGTCGTTGATGGCCGTCGTCTCGGGGGTCTGCACGGTCTGTTGCGCCGCGCCCGTGCCGGAGGTGAAGTTCACGAGGTTCACGAGCGACGACAGCCCGATGCCGAACTTCAGCAGCACCGTGTTGTTGTCGAGGATGAAGGGCTGCGCCAGGTAGCGATCGCCGGTGGTGACGGTGGACGTGACGAGACCGGGCGCGCCGACGCCCGTGGTGCTCGCCGCGCCCGGGATGGTGGCGCTAACGTAGGCGCGTCCGCCCAGGCTGGACTTGCGATCCCAGGTCCGGTTCAGCGCCAGCAGGCTCACCTCGCGATGCTGGGTGGAGACGCCGTATCCGCTGAGCAGCTTCAGCAATGCGTCGCTGCCGCCGAAGCGGCGAGTGGCGGTGGTGGTGACGCCCGATTGCGTCGGCGTGAGGATGGAAAAGCCGATGTTCGCCGCCGCGGTGCTCGCCAGCGTCGTGGGCGAGCCAAAGGTGCCGGTGTAGGCGCCTGCCAGCGCCGACAGCACCGCGTTCCATTCGATGCCCCGCTCGTCCGACTCGTTGCGGGTGACGCTGTACACGTCGAACTGCACCTGGGCCTGGCGCAGCAGGCTTTCGTTCTCGACGCGCACGAAGTCGCGCACCTTGGACAAGGTCTCCTTCGTGGTGGTGACCGCGATTCGACCGGAGCCGTCGGATCGCACGACCGACGACCCTGGCACGTCCTTGAGGATCTGGACTATCGTCGAGAGGATGGACGCGACCACGTTGGACTTGCCGTGCTCGCTGACCTCGTTGCTGGAGCTGGCCGTGCTGTTGGTGCCGCCGCCCCCGTTGCCCGAGCTGGTGGCGTTGGCCTGGTCGGCGCCGCTCAGGCCCAGGTGGTAGTCGGTCTCGCTCTCCAGCGCGGCGATCTCGAAGAACTCCGTGCGCATGCGTTCGATGACGACCACGCCGTCGCGGTATTCCCAGGCCAGGTTCAGCTGGTCGGTGACTTGGTCGAGATAGCCCTGCAGGGATCCCGACCAGCGCATGGCGACGGCATGGACCGAGGTCTCGCGTGGGACGGCCGACGGTGCAGCGGACATCGCGACGACATCGCCGTGGCCCGCCAGCGTGGGTAGCGTGGGCAGCGACGGCTGCGGCGCCGCGATGGCGACCGGCCTCGGCGCCGCCTCGCTGCCCGCGAACACGTCCGGCTTCAGCCGAACCGGCACGCCGGTGACTGCCGTGATGCGGTCGGCCATCGTGCGCAGGCTCACCTTGCCACCGGAGGCCGCATCGTCGAAGTTCAGCCTGACGGGCTCAGTGAAGATGCTGGGCAACCGTTCGCCGCTGCCCATGGGCACGCTGACCGACCCGATCCAGGCGCTGCGCGCACGGCGCAGCACCGGCCTGGCCGCTTGTTCCGCGGCCCGGCGGTCGGCGTCCGGCTGGGTACCCGCGGCCGCCGCCCCTTGCTGCGCGAGGGTGCGATCGGCATGCATCGGCGCCGTGGCAGCGAGACCCAGCGCGTGATCCGCTTGCACGTGTTCCGTGACGCCCGGCTCGGCGCAGGCCGCCAGGGCGGCGAATAACGCGAGTGCGAGCCACGTCGCGACGCGGCGCGGGATGACGAGGCACGCGGCGCACAAGGCGACCCTTCGCCTGATGGCTTCGGTGCAAGCGGCTTCGGACCGCAGCGCGGTGCTCATGGCGCGTCACACTCGCGCGCCTGCTCGCCCTGGCGCGTGATGCGCACGAGCGGCGGCGTGTTGGCGTAGATGCAGGCTTCGAGCGGGTAGTCGCTCTGGCGGATGCCGGCGGAGTTGAGCAAGGTCTTCAACGCGGTCTCGAAGCTGCCGTCGACGCTGTCGGGCGCCCCGATGAGGAAGTTGCGCTGCGCGTCCCATTTCACGCGGTACCCCGCCTGCGCGCCCCAACGTTCGAGCGTGCGGGCGAGCGTGATGTCCTGGACGAGCACGCTCCAGTGGCCCGAGGCCGGATCGCCGCCCGCCGGGCCGCCATAGGGCGCGACCGGGAGTGCGACCTCGGAGGCCGGCGAAGCGGCATGGGCAAGATGGCCGCCGCCCGCGAGGCCGACCATCGTGACGAAAACGAGCAACTTCATCGCAGGACACTCCAGGCAGGATCTATGGCGGGATGGGCAACGTGCGCGGACATGGCGATCACTCCGCGGTGGTGAACCGCATGACGTGGTCGGCCGCGATTCGTGCCTGCACCGGGTAGCCCCGCGCGTGCAGGCCTGCCACCACCTGCCGCACCGCATCCGGGAACGACGGCGCGTCCAGGCGCAGCGCGCCCTCGATCGGCGCGACCCACCCGACGTCCCACTCGAGGTGGTAGCCGCTCGCGCGGGCCCAGCGGCGCAAGGACACGGCGATGTCGCCATCGGCGCTCGCGATCTCGAACGACGGCGTCGCCGAGGGTTCATGGGCCGGCGCGCCGCTGGTCCAACGCAACACGGATGCCCTCGCACTCGACATACCGGTCATCTCGCCGGCATCGACGACATGGATGGCGCGCGCCGGAATGCCGCGCGCCAGCAATGCATTGCGCAACGCCTCGGCCCGCCGCGTGGCCAGGTCGTCGCTGCCTCCCGCGTCGTTGCGTCCCATCGCCTGGACGCTGGTGTCGCGGCCGATGCGTACGACCAACGCCGACAGCGCGTCCAGCACCTCCGGCCTCAGCGCCGCGCTTCCGGGCGCGAAGACGACGGGTTGCTCGTGCTCGAACCGCGATGGCGGCGACGCGTGGTAGTCGACGCCGGCTGCCAGGCCACCCTCGGCCGAGGCCAGAAGGCGGCTGCCACCCTCGGCCGAGGCCAGAAGGCGGCTGCCGCCCTCGTCGCGGGGCACGACGGTTTCCTCACCCAGCGCCGCGTCGCCGCGTCGGACGATCGCGCGTGCCCCGCCCAGCACCAACGTGAATTCGCCGGCGACCGTGTGCGCCGTGAAGTACTGGCCTTCGGGCTGCATCACCAGCAGTGCGAGTTCCTTGCCAGCGAACACCGCCGGCATCGGCTGGCCCGGACGCGCCTCGAAATAGACCTTGCCGCTGCCGTCGTCGAACACCTGCGCCGGCCGCGCGGGCCGGTCGCCGCGGATCGCGTAGCCGAAATCGTACTGACCGACGAAGCGCTTGCCGGGCAGGCTCAGCGCGTTGCCGGCCACTGCCAGCAACAGCGCGCCGCAGAACGCCTGGGCGAAGAGCCGCGGCGCGGTGGAGGAAGGGTTTGAATCGGCTCTCATGGTCGAGTCGATTCTGCGAGCATGCCGAAAAACTGCCCGGCGCCAAACCCTCCTCTAATCGCTCGTTTGGCGAGCGATGATTTTCAGAAACCGCGCTTCAATTGACCTCATGCTCATGCGCCAACACCTTCTCGATGCGCCGATCCGGCACCAGCCAGATCAGGGCGGCGATCAGGTACATGGCCTGCGCCAGGCCCGTCACGCAGAACGACGCCACGATGCCCGCGATGTAGAGGATCGGCGACACCTTGCCTTTCCAGTCGCTGCCGAGCGCGCGCCGCAGAACCCCGTCACGGCCCTGCGTGCGCACGATCAAGGTCTGCAGGATCACCCACGAGATCGCCGACATCATCAGCACCCCGCCATACACGGCCGATGGCACCGGGCCGAAATGGTTCTCGCCCATCCAGCCGGTGGCGAACGGCAGCAACGACAGCCAGAACAGCAGGTTCAGGTTGGCCCACATCATCCCGCCGGTGACGGTGGTGGTGGCATGCAGCAAGTGGTGGTGGTTGTTCCAGTAGATGCCCACGTAGATGAAGCTGATCACGTAGCTCAGGAACACCGGCCACAGCTCGGCCAGCGCGGCCAGCGTGTCGCCGTGCGGCACCTTCAGATCGAGCACCATGATCGTGATGATGATGGCCAGCACGCCGTCGCTGAACGCCTCGAACCGCCCCTTGCCCATCGCCGCTCCTCCGCGCACCCTGCGCCGCTCGTCCATTGTCTCAGGGCGCGCGAAGATGGCGCCGCGGCCGCCGTCTGTTCCGGTGAAGCGCGACGGCCCCGTCGTTGCCCTGCGAACATTCGTGGACCTGCAACGCGAGATCGCGCACTTCGACGACACCGCGGCCATCGTCGCCGGCCTGGACGTCGTGGTGACCTGCGACATCGCGGTGGCCCACCTGGCCGGCGCGCTCGGCAAGCCCACGTTCATGGTGCTTCCTCACACGCCCGACCGGCGCCACGGACTCGATCCCCGTGCGAACGCCTGGCATCCATCGATGCGGTTGTTCCGACAGGCCACGCACGGCGCCTGGGTGGACGTCGTGGCGCGTCGGCCGGGCCCTGGAGGAAGCAGTCGCATCACTGCCGTCGCAGGCTCTCGACGCGGTGCATGCTTGAGGCCCGAAGCATGCCTGGATGGCGTCCGTCGGACGCCTGCCGGGCAAGCCGATTGCTCATGTGAAACCCGCCAGGATCGTGAAATCGATCCGCGAACGGCCGCCTGCCAGGATGCGCGGGCGTGCCGGCTGCCGGCCGGCGCGCCACACTGGTCTGGAGGCGACGCCGTCAGCCAACAGCGCCTCGCAGCGCACCGTTACCGTCAGAACGATCATGAACCGATTCGATCCGCTCCGTAAGTTGATGCATGTGGACGAGGCCGTGAGCCGCTTCGCGATGCAACCCGGCACGGTCTTCACGAACGGCGTCTTCGACCTGCTGCACCGAGGCCATATCGCCTACCTGGCCGAGGCCCGGCAGCTCGGCGACTCGCTGCTGGTGGCCATCAACAGCGACGCGTCCGCCCGCCTCCTCGACAAGGGCCCCGGCCGGCCGATGAACCACGAGGGCGATCGCGCCTTCCAGATCGCCGCGCTGGAAAGCGTGGACGCGGTCGTGATCTTCAACGAGCCGACGCCCATCGCGTTGCTGTCTCGACTGCGCCCGTCCGTCTACGTGAAGGGCGGCGACTACGACATGAACAAGCTCGCCGAGGCCGCGCTGGTGCGCGGCTGGGGCGGCCACGCGTTGTCGCTGCCATTCGTCGACGACTTCTCCACCACGTCCCTGATGGATCGCATCCGCGCCGGCTCACGGCTCGTGCCGACCGACGCATCATGACCGCTCTGCGCAGGGCCGTGTTCCTCGACCGCGACGGCGTGCTGAACCACGATCGCGGCCACGTGAGCCGACCCGAGGACTTCGAATGGCTGCCCGGCGCGATGCATGCGCTGCGCGCCTTGCAGGACGCGGGCTGGGCGCTGGTGGTCGCCACGAATCAATCGGGCATCGCGCGCGGCCTGTACGGCCCGGCCGAATATGCCAACCTCACCGCGTGGATTCACAGCGAACTCGCGCAGCGCGGCATCACGCTGGACGCCGTGTACCACTGCCCGCACCTCCCGGACGCGCCGCTGGCCGCCTGGCGCCGCCAGTGCGACTGCCGCAAGCCCGCGCCAGGCATGCTGCGGCGCGCGGCGCGCGACCTCGGGCTCGACCTGTCGGCCTGCGTCATGGTGGGCGACAAACCCACCGACATCGCCGCCGGCCGCGCCGCCGGTGTGGCCGCGTGCATCCGCATCGCCGACGCCATCGACCACGTGTCCTGCGACATCGCCGACCCGCCCGCCGACTTCACCTGCTCCAGCCTCGCCGAGGCCGCGCGCTGGCTGCTGAACCACGAGCAGAAGCGTCACGCCTGAGGCGCTTCGCCATGCGCGTCGTCGAAGTCCGCGATCAAGTCGTGGCGCGCCAGCACCGCGGGGCCGAAGGTCTGCGCCGCCAGGCCCGCGGCCATGTTGGCCCAGCGCATCGCGTGCCGGACGTCGTCGCCCTCGGTCAGGCGCCAGGCGCGCGCCGTCGGCGTCGTCGCCCACCAGCGCGATCAGGCCCACCGCGCCACGCCCAGCGCGGCCACGTTGGCTACGCCGTCGGGCCGCTCGAAACCGCGCGCCACGCGCCGCACGAGCACTGGCGCCTCCGTCGAGATGCGGTCGACGACGCCGTCCCAGCAACGGTCGAGCATCGCGTCGTCGCCGTCGTCGTCGACGAGGATTCGGGGAGCATTCACGACGCCGTCGCCGCACCGCCTAACGGCCCTGCCTGCCCGGCGACACGCCCGTGCCCCGCGCGCCACGCTCGAAATCGCGCCGCGATTGCCAGGCCCGAATTTCTTGCGCTAGAATGGCAGGCTTCGCGGTATCCCATTTATTGGGCATTGCTGAAACGCCGGTGTAGCTCAGTTGGTAGAGCAGCTCATTCGTAATGAGAAGGTCGAGGGTTCGACTCCTTTCTCCGGCACCAGAATTTCCCTGCTGAATCAAGCAGTTAGCAGTTTCGAGAAGCCCGCCTTGTGCGGGCTTTTTCGTTCTGGTGTCATTCTTGATGACAGTCGTCTCACGATGGGAATCGTGATGACAGTTACGAGCGAAGCTGGTCTACTCTTCTGCAAATTCTGAGGGAGCACGGCTCGTGTACTACCACTGCATCGTCGAAACAAAAGAAAAGTCGGCCAAAGACAAGAGCGAAAAGCTCTACGTTTTGCACAATGACTCACTGGACGAGATCGTCTCACTGGTGGTTCGCCCCTACTTGAATAGAGAGCAAGTCTTCATTGACGGACGCCACCTTGAGCGGGACGAAATCAAATCTGTGAAGGTCAAGCAGTCCGAAAAGAGCTTGGGGGTTCTGGTCGACGAGGCATACGCAAGACACACCGGCATGGGTTTCTTAGTGCCATTGTCTGAGCCCGGAATGCTTAGCAGCACAGACGTTGTTCAGGACATCACGATCGATGTCATGAAATCCGTGGGCTCTATCCTTCCTAGTGCAGGCACAAGTGCTGCCGTGACCAAGACGACAAACAAGCGCGTCTTCATAGTTCATGGGCGTGACGATCTAGCCAAGAACGAAGCCGCACGCCTCGTCGAACAGCTTGGCCTGGAAGCCATCATCCTCCACGAGCAAGCCAATGCTGGTGGAACCATCATCGAGAAAATCGAGGCGCATACCGACGTCGGCTTTGCAATTGTTCTGTACACCGCCTGTGACGTAGGCGGACTTGTCGGCGACAGCAACAATCTAAAGAGCCGCGCCCGCCAGAACGTAGTCTTCGAGCATGGATACCTCACAGGTCGGCTCTCGAGACAGCGAGTGTGTGCACTGGTCAAGGGCGACGTCGAACTACCAAACGACATAAGCGGCCTGGTCTACATTCCGATGGATGTGGCAGGCGCGTGGCGCCTTCAAGTCGCAAAAGAGCTGCGTGTAGCGGGTTTTCCGGTTGATCTCAACAAGGTCTAGGCGGCGGCCAACCTAGCTCCCGCCATGGCATACTGTTGTTTCGTACAGCGTTTGTCATGTTGGTCGGAAATGGAAGTCACCGTAGTCAAGCTGCGCCTGGAGGGTGTGAAGCTGACACCTGAGCAGCTGAAGGAGGCGCCACGTGTCCACGGGTTCATGGCGATCAAGTATTGGCGCCTGAAGGACGGCCGTGTCGACATGATGATCAAAGAGTTGATCCTGCTGCCGCACGAGGGTGCCCACTGCAATCCGACGCTGACGCTGACGCTGATCGAGCCAGCCAAGAAGCGCAGGAGCGAACTTCTGGTCTGTAACGATCATCCCCACTGACCGCCCGGCTCGATGATCCAGCCAGCTCCCGCCCACAACGTCTGCGATGTCGCGCTGATCGAGATTGCGAAGGCCGAGGATGTTCTTACCGTTGTTGCCGGTGCCGTCCAAGTACAGGTGGCGGTTCAGCATGTTCTTCATCGTCGACTCAGCGACGGAGACGCGCGACTTGACGAGCGACATGATCGCTTGCTCAACGACCTCTGCGGCCGGAGCTGTGAACGGGTTGACGATGTTGATCGTCGTTGCGCCTACTGGGGTCTCAGTGTTGCTGTGCGCCAGCTTGGCCCACAGCGTGTAGAACTGGCCTGGGTTTTCGCTGCCCCAATGTGCGAAGCGAGGAAGGCCGCCAATCAGCTCGAAAGCTGCGTGGAGGGCAATCGATGCCGCCTCTTTGTTCGCGCGCTTGAGCGTATAGCCCTTCGGAATCGGTGCGAGCTTGCGGGCAGCCTCCGATGCCGTCATTGATTGGCTATCGTCAAAGCGACATATCCGAGCGACGACGCGACAAATGCGATCGCCGCAACGGGCAAGACGACAAACGCGACGGGGGAGTCTTCGCGCGTCGACTTGATGAGATTCAAGATTCGAGTCATGTGACCTCCTGGCAAGGTGTTGGAGCGAGTCGCTCGGAAAGCGGGAGTCCCGGGGAAGATCGGCGTCAGCTACACCGCCGCGATGACAAGGCCGGCGACGGCGGCGGTGTTGCCTGCGCTGCGCCGGTGAAGATGGTCGAGCAGACGGAAGCGACGGAATGTCCGGCGGATGTCCGTACGCACCGCGTTGACGTAGCGCATCGGCTTCGGGCCGATGAGGGGGCGTGTCGGGTGTGTCATGGCATGCATCAGGCTGGTCTCGTTGGGTTGGGTCATTGCGCGGCGCGTGCAGCGGCGAGCGGGACGTCCGACCAGCGGCCAGCGGCGTCGTCGGGAACGGCGCTATTGATCTCGCCATCGGCTTGATGCGTCGCGAACGGCGCGAAGCGGCTACCCCTGGGCGGCGCCTTGAACGGCACCTCCACGAAAACCGGCGACCACCGCTTGATCGCGCCGTCTTCCCGCGCCTGCCGAATCTCGGAGATGACGCGATCGCGGGTCGCCTGCGTGTTCGCGCCCAGTGCCATGTCCCGGTCGACGGACTGCGCCGTCGCGGAACCCAGGCCGACGAGGGAAAGCAGGATCGCCAGCGCGGCCTGGATGGCGACGCCGTGCACCTTGGCGAAGATGTGGTCGTCCTCGAGATGGCGGCCGCCCTTGCGGCCGGAGCGCGCGGTCCAGGCCGGGCGATCGCTCGGCGCCGGTACGGTTGAACTGGCTGACATGTCGACTCCTTCGATGCGTTCGTTGATTGCGTGCATCAAAGGTAGTACCGGGGCGGGGCCGCGAAAACAGGGGTGGCGGCAAAGCACCTTTGCTGCGCCTGGAAGACTCGCCCCTTCGCCAGCCCGCCACGCCGGGGCACCTGAGCGGATCTTTGCAGCGGCGCGAACGATGCTTTGTGCCGCGCTCGATTGATGCGGCCCGCGCCGCTGCCTAAATTGGATTCGTCGAACTTGACCGCCGCCGGCAAGGGGCCGGCAGCGAGCGCAGCGGAGGCCCATCATGAAGATCTGCACCTACGTCAAACAACATCATGAAGAGTGGGGCGTGGCGCTGTTCGTCCTCCCCGCGTCGTTCGTCGGACTGCTGATCGCGGGACTCGCCGGCTGGATCTCCTCGCTGCTGGGTTGACGGCAGCCCCGATCGCCACGCCGGCCTTGCGGCGGAAGGTGTCCGCCGCGCTGGGGGCAGTCGCCCCGCGCAGGGGTCACCAGACGTGCATGCCGCCGTCGACCAGGATGTCGGTGCCGGTGACGTAGGAGCTGTCGTCCGATGCCAGGAACAGGGCCACCTGCGCGATCTCCTCCGGCCGGCCGAGGCGGCCCAGCAAGGTCTTGCCGAGCATGTAGCCGGCCCATTGCGGGTCCTTCAGCTGCTGGTGCGTCTGGTTGGTCTCGATCACGCCGGGTGAAATGGAATTGGCCCGGATGCCATGGTGACGGCCTTCCAGCGCGAGTTGCCGCGTCATGCCGATGATCCCGGCCTTGGCCGTCGTAGGGGCCAGCGAGCCGAGGTTCCCGAAGCTCATCGATGCGGTCAGCGAGGCGGTGTTCACGATCACGCCGCGGCTCGCCTTGAGATGCGGCCACGCGGCGCGGGTGAGGTAGGACACAAGGTCGACCTCCTCGCGGCGATTGCGATCCCACTCCTCGTCCGGGATGTCCTCGAGAGCGGCAACCCGCGCCTGGCAGCGCGCCGGCAAAGCACCTTCCCACGACTGCAACGATGCGGCGCCGGGATTCACGGTTGCGCCGCCATCGGCTGCACGCACCGCCAACGGCAAATCGATCTTTCCGCGCGCTGGAAAGATCCGTTGCACCCAGCCACGTTGTTCGGGCCCCACCGGGTGCCTAGAGTTGCTTCTACCGGATCCGATGTCTGCCGACGAGCGCAAGTCGCTCCAGGGCGATCGCGGATCCGGGAACCCAGCTGCCCGATCCGTTCGCACGCCCGCGTGATGACCGGCCTGAGGGTGACTGATCGCTCCGTATCCACCCGAGTTCGTCAATCAACCCCAGGAGAAATCACCATGAGCAACACCACTTCGAACATCAACCCGGGCGTCGTGCCCTTCGTCGGCCGCATCCTCGTCGCGGCCATCTTCATCCTGAGCGGCCTGGGCAAGATCGCCGCGCCGGCCGCGACCCAGGGCTACATCGCCGCGATGGGCCTGCCCGCGCCGTTGCTGGCCTACCTCGGCGCGATCGCCGTCGAACTCGGCGGCGGCCTGCTGCTGCTGGCGGGCTATCGCACCAAGGCGATCGCCGCGGCGCTGGCGGTGTTCAGCATCGTCACCGCGTTCATCTTCCATCACGCGCTGGCCGACCAGAACCAGATGATCCACTTCCTGAAGAACTTCGCCATGGCCGGCGGTCTGCTGCAGTTCGTCGCGTACGGCGCGGGCCGCATCAGCGTGGACAACCTGATCGCCGCCGGTGCCCGTCGCCTTGGCGTGGACCGCATCGGCGCGGTCGAGGCGTGACCGGAAGAGTCGTCCAACTCATCCGCGCGTCCACGAAGCAGAATGCGATCTGGCGCGGGCGAGCCTGGCTCGCCCGCGCCAGATCGCGTTCCCGGCCTTCAGAAGCGAGGATCGAAGATGGACGAGATGCACGACCTGAACGACATGTACATGTTCGCCAAGGTGATCGAGCACGGGGGCTATTCGGCTGCCTCCCGCGCCCTCGGCATCGCCACGTCGAAGCTGAGCAGGCGCGTGTCCGAGCTCGAGCGGCGTCTCGGCGTGCACCTGGTCAATCGCACCACGCGCAGCATCTCGCTGTCGGACACCGGCGAGACCTTCTATCGGCACTGCCTCGCCATGGTGGGCGAGGCCGACGCGGCACGCGAGGCGATCGAGCGCACGCGCTCGGCGCCGCAAGGCCTGGTCCGCGTCAGCTGTCCGGTCGGCCTCCTGCTGAGCGACATCGGCCCCATCCTGGCCCGGTTCATGTCGGACAACCCCGCCGTGCGGCTCGCCCTGGAGGCGACGAATCGGCGCGTGGACGTGGTCGAAGAGGGGTTCGACGTCGCGGTGCGCGTGCGCCTGCCGCCGTTGGAGGACTCCGACCTCGCGGTGCGTCCGCTCGGCAAGTCGCGCATGCTCCTCGTCTGCAGCCGCTGGTTCGTCGCCCAGCATGGCGAGCCGGTCTCGGCCGACGATCTCGCCAAGCTGCCGACGTTGAGCATGGCTCGTCCCGGAAACAAGTTCGTGTGGGAGTTGCAGTCCCGGGACGGATCGTCCGTCGAAGTGCCCCATGTTCCCCGCCTCGCCACCGACGACCTCGCGACGCTGCGCACCGCCGCTCTCGAAGGGATCGGCATCGCGCTGCTGCCGGATTCGCTGATCCGCAGGGACCTGGCCGACGGCTCGTTGATGGAGGTGCTGCCGGACCTCGAGATGGTGCCGGGCGTCGTGCACGCGGTATTCGCGACCCGGCGCGGGCTGATCCCGGCAGTGCGCACGCTCATCGACGCCCTTGCGGCGGGCTTTCAGTCGGGCGAATGAAGCGTGCAGGCCACAGGCCGCCGCAGCCGATCACTGCCGGCAGTCGCCCAGTTCATCTTTGTGAATCAACGGGTTATGACGAGCGAAAGCCGCCCCGAGGATCGGCTTTCGCTGCGGCGGCAATCCTTGTGGAGGTCGTCGGCGAGCCCCCTCATGACGCGATCCTTGACGAGAGGTAGACGACTCGGTCCCGGCTCTCGCCGTACACTGGCGTCCCCACTCAGCGACGGGATGCCATGGCACCGACGCCCTCCGACGAAGACGTCGCCGGCACGCCAATCGAATCGACGGCGGTGCAGGCCACCACCTCCCCTGAGCCGCGCCGCGCCGGCGCCACGGCCCGGCGCGCCTCGATGTACGCGCTCCCGGCCGGTCATCAATTGCACGAGTTCGAGCTGACCGAGCACATCGGCGAAGGCGGCTTCAGCATCGTCTACCGCGCGCTGGACCGCTCGCTCGAACGGGTCGTGGCCCTCAAGGAGTACATGCCGGGCTCGCTGGCGACGCGCGACGAGGACACGACCGTGCACGTGCGCAACGAGTCGATGCAGGCGACCTTCGACGCCGGCCTGCGCAGCTTCGTCAACGAAAGCAAGCTGCTGGCGTCGTTCGACCATCCGTCGCTCGTGAAGGTCTACCGGTTCTGGGAGGCCAACGGCACCGCCTACATGGTGATGCCGTTCTACGCCGGCTTGACGCTGAAGGACACCGTGGTCGGTCTGCCCGGGCGCCCCAGCCAGGCCTGGATCCAGGACGTGCTGGCGCCGCTCACGGAGGCGTTGACCTACATCCACCAGCGCCAGTGCTATCACCGCGACATCGCGCCGGACAACATCCTCATGCTCGCCGACAGCGGACGCCCGCTGCTGCTCGACTTCGGCGCGGCGCGCCGGGTGATCACCGACATGACGCAGGCGCTGACGGTCATCGTCAAGGCCGGCTATGCACCGATCGAGCAGTACGCCGCCATGCCCGACATGGCGCAGGGCCCATGGACCGACGTGCACGCGCTGGCCGCGGTCGTCTACTGGATGATCACCGGCGACAAGCCCCCGGCCGCGATCGGGCGCGTGCTCAAGGACACCTATGTGCCGCTGGCCGAGCAGCAGTTGCCCGGCTATTCGCTCGACTTCCTGCGCGCGGTGGATCGTGGGCTGGCGCTCCGGCCCGAGGATCGCACGCAGACCGTCGAGGCGTTCTCCGAGGAGCTCGGGCTGCGGCCGGCCAGTTCCGGCTTCGCCACGTCGTTGCGGATCGACGCGGCGACTGCCCTGCCCGCGCGGCCGCCGCTCGACCGGCCCGACCGCACGACCACGCCCGCCGTGACGCAGGTCGAACCGCGCGTGCAGGACGACCCGATCGACGATTCGGCGCAGGACGACAACGCGACGCTGGTCCAGCCGAACGTCGGCGTATCGATCCTGCAGCCGAGCGCGCCCGTTACGCCGGCACCGCCGCATCGGCCGGCGGCTTTCGAGAGGTCGGCCATTGAGCCGCAGCCTTCCCCGCAATCCGTTGCCGGCAGCGGCATCGCGCGTCCGGCGCCTTCACGCATCGCGGGCCGGCTGGTGCTTGCCGGCGGCGCCCTGGCGGCCGTGATCGTGGCATTCGGCGCCTGGCTGGCATGGCGCCGTCCGGCGCCGTCGGCGCCGACGACGGCGCACGTGACGGCGTCCCCGGCGCGCGCTCCGGTACTGATCCCGGCCACGCCCGTCACGGCGGCGCAGGGCGCCGCGTCCGCCGAGGCCGGTGCCGCGGACACGTTGCCGGCCGCGCCCGCGCCCACGGCTCTTGCGCCTGCTCCCACGCGGCCGGTTGGGCCGGTGGCGACGCCGGCGCACGAGCGTGCCGCGCCCCCGGCGGCGCGACGTGCCTCGATGGCGACCGAGGCGAACGCCGCCGAGTGCGCGCGCATCCTGCAGCGCCTGTCGCTGGGCGACACCTCGCAGGAATTGCTGGAGCGCACAGCCACGCTGCACTGCAAGTAGGCAATCCCCGATTCGAACCCTCCGCGCCCCCCCCTGTCTGAGCATTGACGCCCTGGAGTGCGCGGCGTTGAATCTGCGAGCACCCGCGGGGCTCGTCCGAGCATGCCGCGGACACCCGCGAACCATGCGACGGGTCACCGTCCAACCGGCAATCGATGACGCCGGGCCCTCCACGGCCCGCACCGACTGCGAGGAGCCGCCATGCGCGACAGGGGGAAGCTCGGACGATGGGGTATCGCGGCCGGATCCGCGTGCCTGATGCTCGCAGCCGCGCTGCTGCATGGCTGCGGCGGCGGCGCCACCGGCACGTCGCGGGACGCGGGGCCATCGAAGACCACGCTCACGGTCGACGCCTCCGACGCGGACGGCGACGCGCTGCAATACCAGTGGCGCGTCAACGGCGGCACGGTGCTCAACGCGAATGCAGGCACCACCACCTGGACGCTGCCGGACGGCCCCGGCCTGCACTTCGCGTACGTGACGGTGTCCGACGGCAAGGGCGGTTATGCCCAACAGCAATATGCGGTCTCCAGTGATTCGCTGGGAACCGCGGCGCCGGTGCCGGTGCCGAACACCTACACGGCGGCGAGCGTCGCGGACTTCGATGGCTTCACCGTGCGGCTGCGCTTCCAGATCGGCCCCGGCGACCATCTCATGTTCACGCCCACGGGCGGGGGCGCGCCGGGGGAGCGCGTCGTCTACCTGCCGGACGTGCTGGTGCGGTTGTATGACCAGGCCACCCCGCCCAACCTGGTCTTCTCCGGCACGACCGACGTCAGCGGCGAACTGAACCTGCCCAAGCTCGCGGCGGGCTCCTACGCCGTGCAATGCGCCACTTCCCAGAGCGCGCCGATGAACCCGTGTGGCGCGGCATTCGTGGGCGGCACAGCCACCGTGGGATCGATCTATCCCGTGATCACGCCCGATCGCAACCTGCGCCTGCACGGCCACGTCGCCGGCGCGGATGGCGCCGTCTGCGGCATCCAGGACGAATTCTTCGGCATCCACAGCGCGGCGACGGTGCAACTCCAGCAGTCCGACGGCACGGCCCTGGGCGCGGCGGTGCGGGTCAATCGCTTCGGCGACTACGCCATCGACGCGCCGGTACCTGTCAACGGCAGCCTGAAGCTCGCGGTCGCGTGCGAAGGGCTGCAGGTGACGGCCGACGTGCCGGCGCCGTCGTCGCCGGCCGGCTATGTGAGCACCCAGCCGGTTGAGCTGTCCGTCACGTTGGCCAATCACCGCCCGGCCATCGCCGCCATGGTCGCCAACGGGCTGGACGGCAACGTGCGCGGCGCGATGGTGCTGCCGGAGACCGGCGTGGTGTCGAACAGCCTGCCCGGGGCGCTCCAGTTCCTCAGCTACAAGGCCGTCGACACGCGCCTGAGCGGCTGCATGTACTACCGCGCGCTCGGGGCGGTCGCGTCCTGCGACGCGCAGGGAACCCCCGGCGGCGCGATCACTTTCGACGACTGGAAGCGCGCGATGCGATTCGCGCCCTACACGCAGGCCAACACCGAGGTCAGCGCCACGTACATCAACAAGATGGACCTGAACCTCGTGCGCCAGATGGTGGCCACGCAGGTCGACGCGACGCACATCGCGTTCTACGTCTGCAACCATCCGGGGCCGCAGACGCAGGACCAGGCCGACGTCGACGCGGTGCTGGGCGTGGCGCTCGCCAGCCAGAAGGAGGTGGCCTGCGTGGCGATGGAGTCGACGCCCAGCGGGGGCGTCAACGGCGGCGCGCCGCTGACGAAGTTCTTCGTCTTCGGGCCCGACGGCGGCCTGCTGACCTCGGTCAACCTCGACGGCCGGGGCGAGAAGTACGTGCCGGGCGCCTGCGTCGCCTGCCATGGCGGCAGCGTGCACAACGGCCGGTTTCCCGAGCAGGGCACGCCGTCGCCCTACCTCGGGTCGAACTTCCTGGCGTTCGATACCGGCAACTACCTGTTCGGCTCCGCCAGCCAGCTCACCGAGACGGCCCAGTCCGAGTCGCTGTACCAGCTCAACCAGTTGGTGGCCGCGACCCAGCCGTCGCCGACCAACACCACCAGCACGTTGATCCAGGGGTGGTACGCGAGCGGCGCGCACGTGCTGGACAAGACGTACGTGCCCCCGGCCTGGCAACAGGCGGCGAGCCAGCCGCAGGCCACCAACTTCTACCGCGAGGTGGTCGCGACCTCCTGCCGAACCTGCCACGCGTCGCTCGCGCCGACCTATGACTGGAACGCCACCGTGCTCACGCCTGGGCGCGCGCAGACCCATTTCTGCGGCGGCACCGCCGACCTGGCCTCGAATGCGTCCATGCCCAACGCCCTGATCTCGCGCGACCGCCTCATGCAACGCGCGCAGGCGGACGCCGATCTCCAGGGCCTGCTGCAGTCGTTCCTGGGCTGTTCGGCGCCGTCGCCCGATCCGGTCTTCCCGCGTCGCTGACCGCGATCCAACTTCAACGAGGAAATGCCCATGCCGTCCACCCTGTCCGGCCGTCGCCGCGGCCTCCTCGTGACGGCCTGCATGGTCGTCGCGGCCTGCACGGCGCCAGGCCCTTCGCCCGTCGCCGCGACGCCCGCCGCCGCGCCGGCCGTTGCGTCGGCCGCACCGGCGCCTGCGCCGGCGCCCACGCACTCGAACCAGGGCCGCGCGGCGCTCGCGAGCGACCTGGTGCCGCCGGCGCCCGTCCGCTTCGAGGACGCGGTCAGCCGTGCCGGCGAGGGCCTGCTGGGCCAGGTCGCGCCCGCGCTCGCCGCGGCGCACCGTCCGCTGATCATCGACCCGCTGATCGACGCCAACACCGGCGCGCAGACGGTCAGCACGGCCCGCATGGGCGTCAAGCTGGCGACCATCGTGCAGTCCCGGCTGCCGAACTGGAAGGTCGAGCCTTTCACCCGCCGCAGCCTCGACGACGCGCCGCTGCTGCTGATCGGCACGCTGACGCCGGTCAACGTCGAACGCGCGGTCGACACGCCCCCCGATGCGTTCCGCGTCTGGCTGACGCTGATCGACCTTCGGACGGGGCAGGTGGTGGCCAAGCAGATCGACCGCGCCACCGTCGATTCGGTCAACCCGGAGCCGCTCAAGTACTACAGCGACAGTCCCACCTGGCACAAGGACAAGACGGTGCTGGGCTACATCAACTCGTGCCAGGTCAAGACCAACGTGGGCGACCCCGCCGACCCCGACTACCTGTCGCGCCTGCCGGCCGAGGCCACCGTCAACGAGGCCAACATGGCCTACTCCGACGGCAAGGTCGCCGAGGCGCACCAGCTGTACGAGCAGGCGCGCCCGCTGGCCGACGAAGGCGACCTGCGCGTCCTCAACGGCCTGTACCTGACCAACTGGCAACTGGGCAACCGCGACGCCGCGCGCAAGGCGTTCGACAAGCTGGTGGACTCCGGCCTCGAGCAGAAGCGGCTGCCGCTGAAGCTGCTGTTCCAGCCGGGCAAGACCGCGTTCAACCAGGTGGGCGACCTGCCGGAGCAGTACCGCATCTGGCTGTCCTCGCTGGCGCAGGAGGGCTCGCAGAGCAACGTCTGCATCCGGGTGGTCGGCCACACCAGCCGCACGGGCAGCGCGCGCCTGAACGAGGCGCTGTCCCGCCAGCGCGCGGAGGTCGTCATGCGCATGCTGGCCCAGGACAAGCGCGCGCTCGCCGGCCGCATGACCGCCACCGGCATGGGCTCGAAGGAGGCGCTGATCGGGCTGGGGACCGACGATCTGCGCGACGCGCTGGATCGCCGGGTGGAGTTCCGCGTGGTGGATTGCATCTGACACGGCCATTGGCACAGGCGCGCCAACAAGGGGGGGATATGCCGCTGAAGAATCTGCCTTTGCTGCCATGGCTGCGCGCGCTGTTCGTCCTGGCGATCGGAGCAACGCTGTCCCTGTCGATCCGCGCGCAATCGCCGCCGTCCGAATGGACCAGCACGACGGCAGGCTGGACGACGGGCAGCGGTACCTGCAGCATCTGTCATGGAACCACCGGCTTGAACCTGGGCTCGATGCCAACGATCGGGTCGGTGCCCGCAAATTCCCTGGGCAGTTTCCTGACTTGGTTCAACATGAATGGCTTCTCGGGCGAGAACAGCACCATGTCGAGCTTCTACGCGAGTTCGAACACGACGTCCCAGACCGACATCTGGCAGTACCTTGTCAACGTCCGCGACGGTTCGATCAGCACGAACGCCGTGACGTTGAACGTCAATCCGTCCCAGACGCAGCCTTTCAGCATCACGGTGACCAACTATCGGCTGAACTCGGTCGACATCCCGGCGCCCACCGGCTGGTCGGGCACGAATTTCAAGTTCTTGACATCCACCTGCGGCATGACGATTCTGGCCCAGGCAACCTGCGATCTCAATTTCGAATACGACGCCCCGGCCATCGGCGGCGCGACCGAGACCGCCACGCTGTCCATCGGCCCGCTCCAGCACACGGGCAGCGACCCCGACGGCGTCACCACGTTCAGCGTGGCGCTCACGGCAAACGTGCGTGCGCCGATCGCGACCCTGTCGGGGACGGGCACGCTCAATTTCTCGGCCAATGTCGGCAGTTCGGCAACGGCCTCCGCGGTGATCGGCAATACGGGCAACTATCAGCTGATCCTTCAAGGCTTCCCCTTCGGGGCCGCCCCTGGCAACTCCGCGCCGGGGGACTATGCCCTCGACTCGACGAATACGTGCACCACGACGCCCATCCCGGCGGGCGGTTCGTGCAACCTCGTGATCGCCTTCACGCCGGGCGCGCTGGGTGCGCGCGATGCCACGCTTTCGATCGCCGACAACACGGCGTCCAGCCCGATCCGGATCATCCTGAACGGCTCGGGCACGGCCGCCCCGGTGGGGTTCCTCGCACTCTCCCAGTCTTCCGTGGGCTTGCCGGATACCGTCCTGGGCACCACGTCATACGCGAGCCCGCCCCTGACCGTGCAGAACACCGGCAACGCGGCCGTCACCTTCTCTGGCATCACCGTCTCGGGAGCCGACGCGGCGGATTTCGTGACGGGCGGTTCGTGCAGCACCTCGAGCCCGCTGCCCGCCGGCGGCAATTGCACCGTGTCCATCGCTTTCACGCCGGCCGCCGTCGCACCACCACCGCGGACGGCATCGCTCTCCCTGCAGTCGAACGCGAGCAATGCATCCGTGTCCGTGGCGCTGAGCGGCAAGGGCCTGGCTGTTCCGGTGGCGGTCGCGTCGTTGGCGCCCCCCTCCCTGGATTTCGGCCCCCAGACCGTGGGGGGCCTCTATCCGGCCAGCACGATCACGCTGACCAATACGGGCAACGCGGCCTTGGCGGTGTCCCTGCTGTCGGTCGTGGGCGCCGGCTTCGCGATCGTCGACACGCAGTCCTGCGCGGCCAGCCTCGCGCCGCAGGCGACCTGCACGATCGGCATCACCTTCGCGCCGTCGGCCGCGGGACCCCCGACCACCGGGTCGCTGACCATCACCAGCAACGCCAACAATTCACCGACGCAGCTGGCATTGAGCGGACAGGGGACGACGGCCGCCGTGCCGGTGCTGGCGTGGTCGCCTGCCCAGACGTCGCTCGCCTTCGGGCAAGTGACCGCCGGCACCATCTCCACCGCGCAGTCGCTCACGTTGACGAACCAGGGGCCGGGCGGCGCGACCATCAATCTGGTGAACGCCGTCGGGTCGGGGTCGCAGGCCTTCGCGATCAGTACGCCCGACTGCGCGAGCGGCCAGGTGGTCTACCAGGGACAAACCTGCACGTTCAATGTCACGTTCGCCCCCAGCGTGGCCGGGACGCAGACGGCATCGGTGCAGATCGCCTCCACCGGCAGCCCGCCGGGGCTCGTCGCCCTGACCGGGACCGGCCTGGGCGCCGCCAACGTGTCGCTGAGCCTGTCGTCGACATCGCTGGACTTCGGCACCGTGCAGGCGGGCACGGCGTCGCAACCCCGGACGGTGAGCCTGTCCAACTCCGGCGCCGGCACGCTGCAGGTGAGCGAGATCGATGTCTCCGGGCCCTACACGATGCAGAGCGCGACGTGTCCGCAGACGCCTTTCACCCTGGCCGCGGGCACCGATTGCGCCGTCACCGTCTCGTTCAATCCCGCCTCCGGTACGACCGGGACGGGAACCCTCTCGATCAAGTCGCAGGATCTCGCGGCGCCGGCCATCGTCACGCTTTCCGGCCAGGGCTCTGCCGCGCCCGACCTCTCCAGCGGCGGCTGCTCGATCGGCGGCAGCGACGGCACGGTCGACCCCACGTTGTGGACGCTGGCGGCGCTCGCCATCGCGGCGCTCGGCTACCGGGCGCGCCAACGCCGGCGCGATGAACGGCAGCAGGCGGAGGAGGTGTCGTGACCTGCCGCCCGGCCGCCACGAGATGTGCCCTGCGGCGTGCCCTCGGCCCGTCGGCTTCCCCGCTCGCGCGAGGCCGGCCATGCTGACGCTCGCCTGGCCCGCCTGGGAGCGCATCGCCGTGCTGCTGATGCTCGCGCCTCTCGTCGAGGAGTGCGTGTTCCGCGCCGGGCTGCAGGAGTGGCTGCTGCGGCGCGGGCTGCCCAGGGCGCGGGCCAACGTGTCCACGGCCCTGGCGTTCGGCGCGGTGCACGTGCTGGCGCGGCTGCAATGGACCGCGTTCGCCGTGGCGCTGCCCGCGCTGCTGATCGGCGGCATCTACGGACGCTGGCGCCTGCTGCGCTGGTGCGTCCTCGCCCACGCCGCGATGAACGGAACATGGCTGGTCTGGCGATCGATGTCGGGAGGAGCATGAACATGAAACAACCAGGGGCGAACGGCATCACGGCGTGGCTCGCGGCAAGGGCACTGGCGATCGCGGCGCTGCTGGCCTGCCCGCTGCTGGCCCATTCGCAGGTGGACTACAACGTCTATGGCGTGGCCGACCTGTCCTGGGGGCGGTTCGAGCCCAGCGGGAGCATCAAGGACGATCGCTTCAACAGCAACTCGCTGTCGGCCACGTTCATCGGCGTCAACGCCAAGGACAGCCTCGATGGCGGATGGACGCCAGGCATCACGCTCGAGACCTTCTTCCGGTTCCAGGACTTCGCCACGGGCCGCAAGCCGAACGACCCCCTGCTCTCGCGCAACGCCTTCGTGTCGCTCGGCAGCAGCTACGGCAGCGTGCGGGTGGGACGCCTGCAGACCTACCTGTTCGACACCACCGTCCGCTTCAATGCGCTGGGCAATTCGATCGCCTTCTCGCCCGCGGTGAGGGACGTCTTCCAGAGCGGAAACATCGAAGGCGTCCAGGGCGACTTCTATTGGGATCGCGCCGTCTCGTACAGCACGCCCAACCTGGACGGCCTCACCGTCAACACGATGTACGCGAAGGGCGCGGCCGCGCATCGCGGAGACTACGGCGCCACCAGCGTCGTGTGGGCGCACGGGCTGTTCGCCGGTGCGCTCTCCGCCCAGCGAGTGCACCTGAACGACGGCATCAACATTCCCACGATCGAGAACACGCTGCAGGCGGGCGCCACCTACGATTTCGGCGTCGCCCGGCTGTTCGGAGAGGGCACCTGGATCAACGACATCGGCTTCGGCATCCGCAGCCACATCCTCACGGCGGGTGCGTCCATCCCGCTGGGCCCGGGATCGCTCGAGGTGCAAGGGGCCATCGCGACCGCCACCGGGTTGGCCGTCGACCGCAGGCATTCCACCGGATCGGCGGCGTACCTCTATTCGTACGACAGCCTGACCGACCTCTACGTCGCGGCGATGAACGACCGCGTCCGCGGCCAGACGCGCGGCGTGTCCGCGGCGATCGGGATCCGGCGCAGGTTCGAGTGACCGGACGCGAACGGCCGCCATTCCATCTTGACGAAGGTGGCTGCATTCAGGGCGCCAATCAAGAACTCGATGGCGGCGCGCCAGGCGCCCGTGCGGGCCCGAAACCGTTCCATTCGATGCGGTTGCGCCCATTGCGCTTCGCGCGATACAGCGCCTCGTCAGCCGCCGCGATCAAGGCGTCCACGTCGACGGGGCCAGTTCCGTTCGTCCCGGCCACGCCGAACGAACACGTCACGGTGCCGATGCTCATCGGCGCCCCCGCGATCGACAGATGGATCTCCGCGAGGCGCGTCCGATGCTCGACCTGCGAGATGTCCAGGCCGGGCATGACCACGACGAACTCCTCTCCGCCGTAGCGCCCGACCGCATCATAGGGGCGTATCGCCGCGGAAAGGCGCGCTGCGAACTCGCACAGGACGGCGTCTCCCGCGGGGTGTCCGTGGGTGTCGTTGACCTGCTTGAAATGATCGATGTCCGCCAGTGCGAGCGCGAAAGGCAGATGTTCCCGAGCACATCGGTTCGCTTCGCGCGCCAGGATTTCCATCAGCGCGCGGCGGTTCCAGACATGGGTCAGGCCGTCCTTCGTGGCTTGCTCGCGCAGCAACTCGCGCGACTCCTCGAGCTCGCGCGTGCGCTCGCGCACCTGGGTCTCCAGATGCCGCGCTCGAAGCGTCACGATCCGCAGGCGCCAGCGATACAAGGCAAATGCCAGCGCCGACGCGGCGGCAACCATGACGGCGATCGCCATGCGCGACTGCCACCACGGCGGGTCGATCTCGAAATCGAAGCCTGCGGCGGCCGACGGCGTCCCGAGCTCTCGATCCATCGCGCGTGCCTCGAAGCGGTATCGGCCTGCCGGCAAGCCGGTGAACCGAACCTCGGGGTGCACGGTCGGCTTCCAGAGGCCGTCGAAGCCCAGCAGCCGATATTCCATCGTCAGCGCGCTGCGATCGCGGAAGACGGGCATCGCGAGATCGATTTCGAGCTGGTTCGGCGACCAAGGCAGTTCGATCGCCCGATCGAGGTCCAGATTCCGATCGCCCCACGCAACGGAGCGCACAGTCACCTGGCCACCGAGAGGTTCGAACAGGCTGCCTGGTGCCAGGATGTGCGAGGCGCCTCGACTCGTGCCAATCCACATCGACCGGTCGCGATCCTCGAAGAGCGCCTCGCCAGAGCTATCGTTCCACACCAGGCCGCGGTTATCGTCGAGCAAGCGCCAGTGCTGGCGATTCCAGACGGCGACGCCCGCATCCGTATTGATCCAGAGCCAGCCGCGGCTGTCCTCCTGCATCGCCACGATGTTGCGCCCAAGTAACTCCGGCGGCGTCACGTCGAGATCACGCAGTGCCTCGCCTGCAAGCGTCAGGATCCGGACGCCGTCAGTGCCATCCGATGCCGCCAGGGTCCCATCGTGCAGGCATGCGAGCACGGTGACGGCCCTGGCGGAGTGAAAAAGGAGCTCCCATCGACCGCTCGCGAATCGCGTGACGCCCTTGTCCCCGGCGAACCACACGGCGCCGTCGCGATCCTCGCAAAGCCCATAGAACGCCTCGCCACCGTTCTGCCGCCCCTTGACGAGCGGAACCGGGTTCACGTCCGACGCGCCGGGCTCCCGATGGTGCAGGCCCGTATCGGTATTGATCCAGACGTCGCCGGCGCGTTGCACGAGAACGTCAAAGACGCTCTCCACTCCGGGCAGCGCGATCGGCGTGCCGCGCCCGGCCTCCTTGCCCGCCGGCGAAAAGCGCAGCAATCGGCCACGCGCCGTTCCGGCCCAGAGCGCGCCCTGCGCATCGCTGCCCAGTGCCTGCGTCTCCTGATTGACCGTGCCTGCAAGTGGCCGGAAACGGGCCGCGCCAACATCAAGCGACGCGACGCCCGCCCCCGTGGCCGCGTACAGCAGCTCATGTTCCGGTGGCCCGGCGCGGGCGAATCGCCAGACGACCGCATGCGGCAGGCCGCTGGCCACCGACCAGTTCTCCCACTGGCCATAGCCGCGCCACTGCAACACACCGGCCCCCATCATCCCGAGCCATATCCCGCCCTCCCGATCGCGCAGAAGCGCTCGCAGTCGCCCGCCGGCAGGTAGTCCAGCTTCCATTCCGAAACGGTCCCACGCCCGGCCGTTCCAGCGCACGACCGCATCACGCTCTGCCCCCAGGATGCGATGCTGCGCATCCTCGACGAGCGGATACGTGCCGTTCGGGTCGGCCGGGCCGCGGGCGTCGGAGCGATCCGCGAAGGCAGCGGCGCCCGGCTTGAGTTGCAGCACATGCTTGGCCCCGCGGGCCCACACCGAGCCATCGCTGCTCCGGAGCAACCAATGCCAGGTGTCCCGCGGGACGCCGCGATCCGTGCTCCAGGACTCGAGCCTGCCGGCATGCAGTCGGCAGATCCTCTGCCCGCAGCCCAACCAGGCATCGCCGTTGCCGTCGGCGATGACGCTCGTGATCGCCACGCCATTGGAGTGACCGGGCACCTCGCTCTCGACACGCACTTCCCGCTGCTGCCACCCGCCTCCGGCAGCCGGCGTCAGATCGAACAACTGCCAGTTGCTGACGACCCAGGCGCCGCCGGCGCCATCGGGCGCGATCATCTGCGGATTGCCGCTGACATCCAGGGGCGGGCCGGCAGGCTGGATGCGCTGAAGGCGCCCATCGCGCAACAACCACAGGCCGCCATCGGCCGCGATCCAGACTCGCCGCCCCTCCGCCGCAAGCGAGTTGACCGAACCCAGTTTCTCCTCGGCGCCGACCCGCTCGAACCGCTCCCCATCGAACCGATAGATCCCGTTCTCCGTGCCTGCCCAGATGAATCCGCCGGCGTCCTGCGCGAGCGCGGTCACCGCCAGGTTCCTCAGGCCATCGGCCTGCCCCAACTCCTTCAGCGACAACTGCTGGGCACGCGGCTGCTCCAACGGCGTCAAGGCCAGGAAAAACGGAACCGCCAACCGAGCCACGGTGCGCCACGCCGCCAACACTCGCCGAACTACCCGCCAACGCTTCGTCCGCTTCATGTCAGTTGAATCGTCCAGAGTACAGGCGATCAAGTATGACGAAAGTCAGGCTGCCGCTGATCGAACGGTGCGCATGGAACGCGCAATCATCCTCGAAGTCGGTCGCCAATTGGCCGGTTCGAGCGGACGATCGAACCCTATGCCGATCCCTCGAGACGGCAAGCAAGTCAGAAGCCGAAAACCTGCGGGCACCTCGGAGATGCCCATAGCGCCACGATTTCATCGACGCAGCAGGCTAGTCGAGACGGCTCCATAGCGCGAATTGAAGAACGATGCGCCCTACTTGGGTTCGTCAATGTCGACGATCATTCTCATCTTGAATGGCCCGACATCCCACGAACACCTGCCCGGGGACAGGCCCATCTGTTCCAGCGCACTGACTGCTGTCCGACCAAGCACTGTCAGCTCGGGTGCGCTACCGGCCGCGTAGGCGTCAATCGTTGGTTGATTGATGATTTCCTCCACGACCAGACGCTTGGTCGGCAACGTGTTCGAGAGAGTCAGCGCCTCAGCGACCAGCTTCCCGGCGGCGCCCTTTGGGAGCGTGCCTCTTTCGATGGCCAGCAGGTGCACGACGCCCGGTAGGGGTACCCTCCACGCAACACGCGCGAAATCTCCTTCTCTTCGTGACACTGCACTGTACAGATCTTCAAAGAGATCGCCGGACTTGGCATCTGGAGGAAATAGATCAAGCCCTATCGATCCTGGCTTTCGCGACACGTTGTCCACTCACGCCCCTTCACGCCAATCGCGGAAAGAGCTCTTGCTCGCGGGGGCCTTCTCGCCTCCGATCAACTATTCTCATTTGATGCCTCTGCGCGGAACGCTCATGGGGATGCAGCCACGGTAGTCCCGCTGGATCGATTTTTCATGATCAACCCATGAAGAATTCGTGATGACTCTCGCGGTATCAACCAGGACGCCGGCTTCATTCGGCCCCGCCTCGATCGCTTGCGAAATACGCCTGGTGACGGTCAGCATCAAGACGCTCGGCGCCTCCACGAAGCCGCCGAGGGCCACGCCCTTCGAGAGGTCCCGATGCGATTCGCCCAATGTCGGCTGCCGGGCAGACATCGTGCCACTGTGCGCTATCAGCGCGTCATGATCCTTCCGGGTGACCAAGTTCACGCCCATTCCGATTGGACGCGGCACGATCAGAATTTCGTCATGTCGCGGTCATGACGGCTCCGGTCGCAACGGCGACCATCATGCTGCGCAAAGTCGTTCAAGGGACAAGAGGAGTTGGCACGTGAGCATCGACCGCAATCTCCAGCCGTTCGTCGCGAGCCAGGTTCATCGTGCAGGCAGCAATGCGCGGCTTGGCCGTTCAGCGCTGTCTCTTGACGTGTCTGGACGCGGTGTCCAGGTGGCCTCCAAGCGCGTTGATCGGCGAGCAGATCGTGCGGGCAAGCCGGCGCGGCTCGCCGCGAGCTTGTCGCGATCGAGCGATCGCTGAACCCGACATGAAGTCGCAGTGCATACAGACGGAGCTGGAGCAAATGGCGCTGCAGCCCGGCATCGAGGGCTGGGCGCTCGTGGAGGCCGCAACAGGTCTCGTCTGGCACGCCAGCGACCCCAGCGCACACGCGGAGCTAGTCTGGGAGGCTGCGGTGGACTACTGGCGCCTGTACGAACGCCAGAAGGCGCAGTTCACCGGGCTCGGCCCGCTCGGTGCCGTGGCGATGTATCACATCGAAGGAATGCTGGTCGTGCTCCCCTGCTGCACCGACCCCGATGTACTGCTGATCCTGCACGGCGGGCACCGCAGCGTCGACTGGACAGCGCTGCAGCGCATGGCGCGTGCGCTGGGTGCGTTGCTGCAACACTCGGACTAGAGGTCGAGCCCTTCTCGTTGAGCGCGTGCTCGATGAAGGCTGGTCGGTGCTGGAGGCAAGCCTGGCCGTCCCGCGTCCAGGCCATCGGTCGCGGCCGGCATGGCCCGCGGACGGCGCCCTACGGCCCGGCTTCGCCGACCGTGTTCAAGAAGCGTCGCGAGTCGCATACTTGCCGCATATCAGGGCGGCGCGCACGATGGCCCGTCAGCTGCGAGGGGCGATCCGACATGACCAGCGACACATCAAGTCCTTTTCCGGTTCATTCGTCCGGTGGATGGTTCGCCTCGATTTCGCGGACGCCTGCGGGCGGAATCGCCCTCGCGTTGCTGATCCGGGTCGTGATGTTCAGCACCGTGGTGACCCTGGTACTCACGGTGCTGCAATTGAGTTTGAGCTACAGCAGCGAGAGGAGCCGGCTGGAAAGCCGCTTCCTCGAGATCGACCAGGCGACCTCGCGCAGCCTGGGCGAAAGCCTCTGGGCCCTCGACTCCGGCCAACTGCAGGAGCAACTCGATGGCATCCTGCGGCTGCCGTCCATGCGTGCCGTCGAAGTCAGGGAGACCGCGTCGTCAAATCACGCCTTGACGGTCTTTCGCGGAGAGCGCCAGGCGTCGCGATCGGTCATCAGGGAGTTTCCGCTGACTTGTTGCGGAGACGCGCCGCAGGTCATCGGCGTTCTGCATATCGAGGCGACCCTGACGGACATCTACCGCGGATTGCTCGCGCAGGCCCTGGTCATTCTGCTGAGCAACGCCGCAAAGACGTTTCTCGTGGCAGGATTCATACTGTTCGTCGTCCATCGGCTGGCGACACGTCATCTGGTGGACATCGCCGAATCGGTGGCTGCCGTCACACCGGACGCGAACGCCGCCCCGCTGCGATTGAAGCGAGCGACGGGGAAAGGCGACGAACTCGATCGGCTCGTCGATGCGATCAATGCCATGCGCGAGCGACTACGCCGGCACGCGGTCGACATCGGAAATGCCAATGCGCGCATGGCGGCCATCCTGGACAACATCCCCGACCTGGCATGGGTGAAGGACGCGCACGGCCGCTATGTCGCGGTCAACCGCGCACTCGCCGCGGCGAAGGGATTTTCCGAGCCGGCCCAGATGATCGGCAAGACCGATCTTGAGGTCCATCCGGTTGAAATGGCACGCAAGTACCTGGCCGACGATGCGGAAATCATGGCGTCGGACGGTTGCAAGCGTGTCGAGGAACGCCATGTGAACGCCGACGGCAGCGACAGCATGGTCGAAACCATCAAGACGTCACTCCACGATGGCGACGGCCGGGTGGCGGGAACCGTCGGCATTGCGCGCGACATCACGGCGCGGGTGCGCAGCGAGGCTGACCGGGACGCAAGGCGACTCGCCGAGGCCGCGAATACGGCCAAGAGCGAATTCCTCGCCAACATGAGCCACGAGATCAGGACGCCGATGAACGCGATCCTGGGCATGTCGTACCTGGCGCTCCAGAGCGGCCTGGATTCGCAGCAGACGAACTACGTGCAGAAGATCCATGGAGCGGCCGAGTCGCTGCTCGGCATCATCAACGACATCCTCGACTTCTCGAAGATCGAGGCGGGCAAGCTCGACATCGAATCCATTCCGTTCTGCATCGGCGACGTCATGGACGGGCTGGCCAACCTGGTGGGCATGAACGCCGAGGAAAAGGGCCTGGAACTCGTGTTCTCGCAGCCACCGGACCTGCCGCCGATGCTCGTCGGTGACCCATCGCGCCTTCGCCAGGTGCTGCTCAACCTGGGCTACAACGCAGTCAAGTTCACGGAGCGCGGGGAGGTCGTCATCACGGTGGAGGTCGCTCATCGCTCCGACGCTTCGGTGAGCCTGCGGTTCGAGACGCGCGATACCGGCATCGGCATGACCGCCGACGAACAGCAACGCCTGTTCCAGCCCTTCACCCAGGCGGACTCGTCGACAAGCAGGCGCTACGGCGGCACCGGGCTCGGACTGTCGATCAGCCAACATCTGGTGCGCATGATGGGAGGCGAGATCTGCGTCGACAGCGCCGTTGGCCTGGGGAGCCGGTTCCGTTTCGAGTTGCCCTTCGGACTCTCTTCCGAGCCGGAGGCAGCCGCCGCGCAGCGAGGCCAGGGTCTGCACGGCCGACGAGTGCTGGTCGTCGACGACAACGCGAGCGCGCGCGAAGTCCTGGTCGCGATGAGCACCGCATTCGGGATGCGCGCGGACTCGGCAGGGGACGGCCAGGACGCGATCCGCCAGGTGGAGCGGGCGGATACGATCGACCAGCCCTTCGACCTGGTTCTTCTGGATTGGAAGATGCCGGGCGTCGATGGCGTGGAATGTGTTCGGCTCCTTGGCCAACGCCGGAGCCGGCGCCACCCGATGCCGGCCGTGATGATGGTGACGGCGCTCGGTCGCGACGAGGTGCGCAGGCGTCTGGAGGACGGCAAGTTGGCGGTCGGTGCACTGCTCGCCAAGCCGGTGACCCCCTCCGCGCTGCTCGACGCCTGCAGCGAGGTTCTGGGCCTCGCCATCGCTCCGACAACGCGCACTTCCGCCCGCGAGGAGGCCTTGCAAAGCCATCAAGCACGCCTGCGCGGAGCGCGTGTTCTTCTGGTGGACGACAACGCCATCAATCGCGAGATCGCGCTCGCGGTGCTTCGAGGCTCGGGGATCGCGGTCGAGGTCGCCTGCGATGGTCAGGAGGCGCTGTCCATGCTGGACCGCGAGCAGTTCGACGGTGTCCTGATGGACTGCCAGATGCCTGTCATGGACGGCTACGCCGCCACGCGCGCATTGCGACAGCAGCCTCGCTGGCGTGACCTGCCGGTGATCGCGATGACCGCGAACGCACTCGTGGGCGATCGCGCAAAGGTGCTGGCGGCGGGCATGAACGACCATGTGGCCAAGCCCATCAAGGTCGATGAGTTGTTCTCGACGCTGGCCCGGTGGATCCGCCCCGTCGCGGCCCCGCCGGACAACGGATCGAATGGCGCCGGCGAGATCGTGCCGCTGGAAGGCGGCATCGATCGCGCCGCGGGCATCGCCGCGATGATGGGGGACGAGGCGATGTACCTTCGTCTTCTGAGGATGTTCCGCGACCGGGAGGAGAACTTCGCAGGTCGCTTCCTTGACGCGCGATCCAACGGCCGGCCGGCTGCCGCGATGCGGATGGCGCATGATCTGAAGAGCGTCTCCGGCGCGCTGGCGGCCGGCGCCGTGAACCGGGCCGCCGCGGAACTCGAGCGGGCTTGCCTGGATTGCGCCGACGCGGAGACGATCGATCGCGCGCTCAGGAACGTCGTCGACTTGCTCGTTCCCGTCATGGCGGAATTGCAGCTGCTCGGGCCAGCACCTGCGCCATAGCCCCATCCGCAGACCGCCTGTCGAAGGAGGCCGCATCGGATCCATTCGACTTCCCGCCTCCGCCTCGACTGCCACGTCGACGATGGCTACTGGCGCGGCCGGTAGCCGTACCAGAGTTCCGGCCGGTCGTAAGGCGTCCCCGGAGTCAGCAACGGGTTCTTGAGCTCGATCACCGTGCGGGTGTCCAGGTGTGCCTTGCTGAGCCGTTCACCGTAGTACTGCTGAAAGAGCTTGTCGAACGAGCCGTCGGCGATGCTCTTTTCAAGGCCATTCTGGATGTCTTGCGCAAGCCTGGTGTTCTTCCGGTTCACCATGAAGTACGCGTCGTAGAAGTAGTGCAGCGCCAGGTGCGGCTCGACCTCCAGGCTTCCCGCATTGAGGGCCTGTTCGTCCCAGATCTCCATCACGCTGCGCGGGAAATAGTCGAAGCGGCCGCCCGCCAGCATCTTGAACAGACCCTCGTACTTCGGAGCGGTGATCACCGGAATGCCGTTGGCGCGAAGAATCTGGGTGTCCGGCCATTCCTGTCCCTGGGCGAGACGGACGCGCTTGAGCTTGTCGAGCGAGTCCACGCCGGCGAACAGGTGCTCGTCGCCTTTTCGAATCAAGCCCAGGCGCCATCCCAGCACGCCCTTGTTCACGGGGATGCGAATCGGCAGCAGGCGCGCCTCGCGTTCGGCAGAACTGGGGATCGGAGCGACATCGAGCGTTCGGCCCGCCTCGATCTCCACGACCTGGCGCTCCTGGTTCATCGGGAATTCGGCCAGCTCGATCCGATAGTCCGTGCCGCTCTTCGAAAGACCCAGCTGCAGCAGCTGCAACGCGTAGTCGTAGCGGCGATCGCCGTCGAACTCGGGCTTCGGGAACCGGACGATCTCGGTTGCGGCCGCCGCGGATTGCCACATCAGGAGCAAAGTGATCAGGAGGCGCATCACCTTCGACATGACCTTCTCCTCTCTGCGAGAGTGAATGCCGCTGCGGAAAACCAACCTTGGTCAGGCGGGATGCGCGCGGTCGAATGATGATACGCGTCACGGGGTGCGAAGGATGCCCCGCGTACGATTCGTCGGGGGCATTGCATCGGCGCGATCTCCACGGAGCATGACGCATGTCACTGCGAGATGCACGCCGCGATGGCGCAACGACCTGCGGCAGCGACCGGCGTCGCTCGAATCAGGTTCGTTGCAGGACGCCGACGGCGGCGGCAAGAATCATCCATGCGCTCGCGGCGGCCAGACCGCACAGGGCCCGGATGCGCGAGCTGGTCTTCGCGCCGGTGGCCGCCTTCGCATCCGGAAAGATGCCGCACTCGTCGTCGTACGGATCGTCGCCGAACAAGGTGTCGATCGACGGCCACGCGCCGGGTGCGGCGGCGTGCCTGACGGTCGCATGGTCGTTCATTGCCTTCAATTGGGCACCCAATCGGTCGGATAGCGCCAGAAGTCCTTCAGAAGATAGTTCATCGGGACGCCCAGCACGCGGCCCTTCGGCGGAATGGGCTCGTTGAACCAGCGCGCGTAGATGGCCTGCGCCTCGCCGGAGTAGATGAGGCGGCGCATCTCCTCGTCGACCATGTGCTTGAACTCGGCGTCGTCCTTGCTCATCATGATGGCAAGCGCCTCGATCGTCAGGAACTTGCCAACGACCTTGAGCTTTCCAGGTTCGGGCCTGGCGGAGATCAGCCCGTACAGCTGCACGTCGTCCATCGCGAAGCCGTCGGCCGCGCCGCTTTCCACCATCTCGACGGCCTTGGCGTTGTCGGGTACCTCGAGGATGTCGATGTGCAGCAACCGATCGTCGTTGGCCTCCTTGATGGCCTTCAGCGGCGTGGCGCCTTTCGTGGAGACCAGCTTCCTGCCTTCGAACATGGCAATGTCGACTATCGGACTTGCAGAGCGCACGAGGTAGCGCGTGCCCGTGATGTAGTGCGGGATGGTGAAGGCCACCTTCTGGCGGCGCTCAGCGTTGTTCGTGGTGGATCCGCACTCGAGGTCCGCCTTGCCGTCGACCACGGCGGCAATCCGCGTGGCCGGGGTGACGGCGACGAACTCGGGCACCAGCGTCTTCATCTCGAGCCTTCTGCGCACGGCCTCGGCCACGCGCAGGCAGAGATCGATGGCGTAGCCGACCGGCTTGCCATTGGCATCGACATACGAGAACGGCACCGACGATTCACGATGCGCGATCACGATGCGCCCGCTCTGCCTGATGCGATCGAGCACGGCGCCCGCCTGCGCCGCATGAGCGAACGTGGCGAGGAGCACCAGGAGCAGGCCGTTGGCGCGGATCTTCCTGGTGGCGCAGGCCTTGGAGTCGGATGTCTTGGTCATCGTGTGGCGGCGCGATTGACCGGCGCGGCGCATCTGCTGCAACAACCCAGCGATGCTAGGGAACCGGGCCGCGCCTGTCATGACGAAGCGATGACGCGCCTTGCGAAGGCAGGGTTCGACGCGCGAAACGTGTCGGCGTGGCGAGCGTTCAGCGCGTCGAGGGCGGTGCGTCGAACTCCAGGCGGATCGTCGTGCCCTTTCCAGGCGCGCTGGTGATCGACAGGTCGCCGCCCAGCGTGCGCGCGCGCTCGGCCATGCCGAGCAGGCCGAAGCCCGCGCGCGGCGATGCCACGTCGAAGCCCACCCCGTCGTCACGCACCTCCAGCGCCCAGCGGCCTGCGCGCGACTGCAAGGTCACGGACACCTCGCTGGCGCGGGCGTGCCTGCGCGCGTTGGTGAACGATTCCTGTGCGATGCGAAAGACCATTGTCGCGACATCGGCCGGCAGCTCACGTGCGGAAGGATCGAGTTCCATGCGGCACTGCACGCCGGCGCTTCGCGTGAACTCGGCGGCCAGCCATTCGACGGCCGGCAGCAACCCGCCGTCCAGTGCAGGAGGTCGAAGCTGCGAGACCAGCGTGCGCACGCTGGCCACCAGGCCGTCGACCCGTTCGAGCAAGGTGTCGAGCATGCCGGTTCCGAGCGGCTGGCTGGCGGTCGCCCGCATGCGCATGACCGAGACTTCCATGCGCAGGGCCGCGAGTTGCTGGCCCATCTCGTCGTGCAGTTCGCGCGAGACGCGCTTGCGCTCCGATTCGAGCGACCTGGCGTTGTACTCGCCCAGTTCGCGCAAGGCTTCACGCGATTGCTCGAGCTCGGACGTGCGCTGCGCGATCGCTTGCTCGAGCCGCCGCTGCGTCGCCGCTGCACGTCGCCGCAACACCATCACCGAGAGATACCACAGTCCCACCAGCCCCGCTACATAGGCCAGCCTCATCGGCGATGTGGCCCACCAGGGCAATGCGATCTCGAAAGGGATGCGCAACGCCTGCCCGGGCTCGTTGATCGGCAGTTGCGCGGCAGCACGCGCTTGCAGCACGTAGGAATCCGGCTGGAGCGATTCGAGCTGGATCACGTTGCCGTCGATCGATTGCCACGGCTCATTGTCGCGAAGGCGGTACTCCACCCGGATGCCACGGCCACTGCCGACGTCCGGCGTCGCGATGGTGATGCGCATCCGGCGGTCGTCCCAGGCGATGGGCGCGGTCGGGGGGGCGTAGGCGGCGTTGCCGGCGATCTCCAACCCGTCCAGACGAAGGATTGGCGCCCTTGCCTGCTTCGTGCCTGCACGGAGCTGCGTGGCGCCGGCACTCGTGCCGATCCAGGCGGTGCCGTCGGGGTCCAGGAGGAAGGCGTCCTCGTCGATGTCGTTCCAGAGGAGGCCGTTGGTGCGGTCGATGTGGGACCAGTGCCCCTGCTCGAAAATGAACAACCCGCGGTCCGTGCCGATCCACAGGCGATGGGCGGCATCGGCACGAATGAACAGGACGACTCCTCCTCCGAAGGACGATGCGTCGTAGCGGTGCGCGAGCACGGCGACGTCGCCGTGCATGGCATACACCGAGATGCCTCGCGAGTCTGCGGCCCACAACTGCGAGGCGTCGACGAACGCAGCCGTGCGGGTGATCTCGACCAGCGCGCCACGCTCGTCGCGAAGTGGCGCCCAGCCGCCCCGTTCGGCGCGATAGGCGTTTCGTCCGGTCAGGAACCAGTCGTGCGTCCCGTCGGTGATCACTTCGGACAGGATCTCGGCTTGCGGCAACGCGGCGAGGATCGGCTCCTGCCTGAAGCCCGTGAGCGAAGGAACCAGCTGCTGCACGTGCCGGCTCGAGACGATGTAGATCCCGTGGGGACCCTGAACGAGATAACTGGGCGACGGGTCGTCCATCATCACGCGAGGCACGTTCTCCGAGGCGCGCAAGGCCAGGAGCTTTCCGCTCTGGATCCACCACAGGTTGCCGAAGGCGTCGACGGCAAGGCGCACCACCATTCCGTCGGCCGCAAGCGGCGTGCGCAGGGGGCGGAACCGGCGCTCCACCGCGTCGAACGACGCGATGCCCGACGCGGTCGCGACCCAAAGTCGACCGTCGCCCGTCCGTGCGAAAGAGGTGACGACCGGCGACGGCAACCCGGTGGCCGCCGTCCAGTGATCGACCTGGCCGTAGCCGATCCAGCGATGCAGCCCGCGTCCGGACGTGCCGAGCCACAACGAGCCCTGCGCATCGAACAGGAGCGCGCGAATGGCCGTCTCCGGCAGGCCTTCCCGTGGCGTCCACGTCTGCCAGCGCTGGCCGTCCCAGCGCGCCACGCCACTGTCGGTAGCCGTCACGATGGCGCCCCGCGGGTCCTCAGCCAGGGCGATGGCGCCGGCCCATCGGCGCTCGGCCGGCGCGTCGATCGCCTCGAACCTGTCATTTCCCGGCACGAGGTGCGCGAGGCTCGCGCTGCTGCGCGCCCAGAGGCTGCCGTCGCGTGCGGCGAGAAGCCCCGACCAGGCGCCGGAGGGCAGGCCTTGCGCCACACCCCAAACCTTCAAGCGCCCGCCCTTCCACTCGCACAGGCCCGAACCGCAACCCAACCACACTGTGCCGCCGACGCTGCTCACCGGGCCGCTGTTGGCGTCGTCGGTCGGCTGGAACGGGGCGAAATCGGGCACGCCGGCGCTCTCCGCCACCACCGCTTGCGAGGCCGTCCGCGGCACCTTCACGGTGAGAAGCCTGTTCTCCCATTCCATGGCGAACAGCACGCCCTGGTCGTCGACGGCGAGCGATTGGCCACCGGCGATGTCGATTCGCTGACCGCCCGCGGTCGTGACTCCGCTCCAGTACGGGCCGTTGTCGGATTGACGGCGCAGATAGAGCCCCTTGTCGGTAGCGACCCACAGGCGCCCCAGGCGGTCCGCCAGTATGTTGACGATCGAGGTTCCCGCCCCACCGGGCAGCGGCTCGCGATGGACGCGAAAACCGTCGAACCGGAACAGGCCGTTTTCAGTGCAGATCCAGAGAGTGCCGCGCGCCTCCTGCGACAGGCAGAGCGCCGTCATGTTGGTCAGGCCCGCCGCGTCCTGATATGCATCGAGCACGGCCTCCTGTGCGTGTACTCCACGTACCGATGCCACGAGCAGCAGCGCCAGGGCAAGCGCGGCCCGCAGGAGCCTAGTCGACAAGGCCATTGCGCAATGCGTAGCGAACGAGTTCGCTCAGCGACGCCTGTCCCAGCTTGTCCATCAGCCGTGCCTTGTAGGTGCTCACGGTGTTGGCCGCCACGCCCAGGGCCGCGGCGATGTCGATCACCGACTTGCCTTCGACGAGGGCGAGCAGCACTTGTCGCTCGCGTGCCGACAGTTCGGATACCTGCGCCGGGGATTCCTGCGCGGCATTGAATGCGCGGATCAGCGCGCCGCTCAGCGACGGGTCGACGTAGTCTCGTCCCGCCGCGACGTGATGCGCGGCGTCGATCAGGAGTTCCGGCGACGTGTCCTTCGTGAGGTAGCCCAGCGCGCCGGCCTGCAACGCGCGGCGGGCGATGTGCGGATCCGCGTGCATCGTCAGCACGAGGATCGGCAGCTTCGGGTGCGCCGCGACGACACGCTCGATCAGATCCACGTCGTTGCTGCCGGGCATCAGCAGGTCGAGCAGCAGCAGGTCGACATCGCCGGCCTCGATGCGCGACAGTACGTCGGCGGCCGTGACCGCCTCGCCGACGATCGTGATGTCGCTCGCGAAACCGAGCACCTTGCGGATGCCTTCGCGCACGAGCGGGTGATCCTCGGCGATCAGGACACGGATGTTCGGAGCAGATGCCGGGAATGACAGATTCATGGCAGCAGGCATGTGTCGAAAAGGACGGCTCGTCGGCAGTCGACTCGACAGCGTCTCTGCGCCCCGGTCGGGATGATCATTGTAGATTTTAATCTACATCAGCATGTGGTGGCTCGATACCCATTGCCAAGTACCGCAGGGATGCGGAACAGCGCAGGGCGGGAACGGCAAATGCGTGGTCCGGTGCCCATCGCGACCGCACCGCGCCATCAAGCCGCCGCGGGTCCGGCGCCCTGCTCCGGGGCGTCCAACGCTGCGACGAATCGGTAGCCGAATCGCTGGTGCGTGCGGATGATGGGCACGGAGTCCGGCTGGTTGTCGAGCAACGCCTTGCGCACGCGCATGATGGCGGCAGCGAGCGAGCCCGGCTGCACGATCTCGTCCTTCCAGATCGAGTCGAGCAACTCGTCGGTGGAGACGACGCGTTCGCGGTTCTCGATCAGGTAGACGAGCACGTCGAACGGGCGCGGTTGCAAGGGCCTCGCAGCGCCATCCACGAGCACTTCGCGGCGCGCAGTGCACACTTCGCGCCGTCCGAACTTGAGCGTCCACCCGCGCCGCCTCGCCGGGGGTGGGTTACCGGCGGGAAAGGTGGGCGGCTGGACGACTGGGTCGTGCGAATTCACGCTGCCGGGCAGCCAGGGCTGGACGTTCATACATGTTCCCGTAGTGGCGATATGACAGTTATGTAGAGTAAACACTACACATCACTACGAGAATCTACACCAGACACGATGTCCCTGGGCGGATTTGTTGCCGAAATTCGCACGGATGGCCGTGCCGCCTCGGCGGAAGTGCGGAAGACCCTGGCGCGCCAACCCGGGGCTACCGCGCCAAAACGCCGCCGAGGCCCGGATGGTGCGACACCTTTCACGGTCTGACGGGCGGTCATGGATTGGTCAGGAGTGGGTCATGTGTCGCCACGTCGATTTGCCTACATTGAAATCTTGGCATGCGTCGCGGAAGTACCAGGATGAGTTTCGAGCTTGAATTGCACGGCCGGCGCACCGCGTGGTTGACGGCTCGCCTTTGCAAGGTGCTCGAAGTCAGGAGCCACGAGTCGCGTGACTGGACGATCGCCGCGCTGACGCATGACATCGGAAAGATCGATACGCCGCTCGAACTGCTGACGAGGCCGGGGGCGCTCGACGCTGACGAGCGCCGCATCGTTCAACTGCATTGCCTGGCGGGCGCCGATCGCCTGGCGAGATCCGCCGGGCCCGACGCGGACGACACGACGACGGCTGCCGTCGCGGTCGCCTTGTCACACCACGAATGGTGGAACGGCGCCGGCTACCCTTTCGGCCTGATCGGAACAGCGATTCCGCTGTGCGCTCGCATCGTCGCGGTGGCCGACGTCGTGGACGCGCTCACCAGCGTCCGCTGCTACAAGCCCGCCTGGAGCCTGGAGGCGGCCCTCGAGGAGATCGCAGCGCAGCGCGGCCTGCAATTCGATCCGGACTGCGCCGACGCGATGCAAGACGTTGCCCGGACGTTGCCCAGGGGCTGGCGATCGGAAGCGGAGGGCACGAGCCTTTCAGCCATTGCGTCGCGACAGGGTTCGCACTCGAGTTGCTGGCGACCCACCGGCCGGGTACACATGTCATGAAACCAGCGGCGCAGTTTCGCAAGATCGATCAGGCGTTTCGCAACCTGGCGCCGCGGGATGTGGCAGCGTTGCGGGATTCGAAAACCACGATGGCGACACCTTATGAAATCGAACAATGCGTTGGGGCCGGCAGGCGTGCTCATGGGCCTCGTCGCCAGCCTGGCCATGGCCGGCTGCGGAGGAGGCGGTAGCCCGGCGACTCCCGCCCCAGTTCCTGCTCCGGCACCCGCGCCGACGCCCGCGCCTGCTCCAGCACCTGCACCTGCACCGGTACCTGCGCCCACACCAGCGCCAACTCCAGCCCCTGCACCCGTACCTGCACCGGCCCCTGCGCCTACACCAGCGCCAACTCCAGCCCCTGCGCCCGTACCCGCGCCGGCCCCTGCGCCCACACCAGCGCCAACTCCAGCCCCTGCGCCCGTACCTGCGCCGGCCCCTGCGCCTGCGCCCACACCAGCCCCTGCACCCGCTCCCTCGATCAACGCAGCCCTTGGCGTTCCAGACCGGCTTCTCGGCGGCTTGGGCGCCGGCAACTCGATCGCGGACATGACGAGCCAGCAGATCCATCCCGACATCATCGACACCTACCTTGTCGGCGTGGGCAATGGCGCATGGCCGACGTGGAACAGCCCTGCCGGCGCGTATGTGACGTATGTCTCCGCCAACGACAAGGCCGCTGGCGCCGTCCCGATGTTCACGCTGTACCAGATGGCCTCCAACGGGGACGGCAACATCAGTGGCATCAACGACGCGACGTTCATGACCAGTTACTGGGCACAAGCCAAGTTGATGTTCCAGACGATCGGCGCGACAGGCCAACCCACGCTGGTCAATCTGGAGCCCGACTTCTGGGGCTACGTCCAGGCGAACGCACCCGGCGGCGACCCGGCGAACCTGCCCGCGCGCGTGAGCATGACGACGGAATGCGCCAGCCAACCGGATACGGCCGCAGGCATCGCGGGATGCCTGCTGACGCTGGGCAGGACTTACGCCCCCAAGGCCAAGATCGGCTTTCCGCCGTCGTTCTTCGGCCGCGATGCAACCAGTGTCGGCAACTTCATGGTGAAACTCGGTGCGGACAAGGCCGACTTCATCGTGGCCCAGACGAGCGATCGCGATGCCGGTTGCATGGAGGTCGCATCGCCCGTGTCCGAATGCGCCGGGCGCGGCAACGGGCCCTTCTACTGGGACGAGAACAACGTCGGCACGCCCAACTACAGCCAGAGCCTGGCCCAATGGAGCACGACCCGGGGCATCCTCGGCAACCTGCCGATCCTGTTCTGGCAGACGCCGATGGGCGTGCCCTCGACGACGCCCGGCGGAACTCCGGGCCACTACCGGGACAACCATGTGCACTACATGCTCACCCACCCGACGCAGTACACCGCCATCGGTGTCTTCGCGATCGTGTTCAGTGGCGGAGGAAGTACCTCGGCGAACATCACGACGGACGGCGGCCAGTTCGCCCGCCTCTTCCAGTCCTACCTGGCCAACCCGGCTCCCTTTCCCAACTGAGAGTCGAGATCGGCAGCGAAGCCCTGCGATTGTTCAAAACTCGGACGAAGTCCTCTTTTCATGCCTGCACATTCCAACGAGCCGGACAGCGGCGACCACTTCTTCATTGCGACCCTGCCCAGGCGGTCACTCCTGCAAGCGATGAGCGCCGGTGCGCTTTCCCTCCTGGCCGGATGCGGAAATACCGCCAACGCCAATGGGACGGACTCCGACGCCCCCTCGCCTGCATCGCCCGCCCCGGCTCCGGCTCCGGCTTCGACTTCGACCCCAGTTCCTGCCGCATCGTCCAGCAGCCCTGTGCCGGCGCACCCGCGCCTGCTGCACACGGAGGCCGACTTCACGCGAATCCGGGCGAAGCTCGCTGCCGGCCAGCAGCCGTGGACGCAGGGATGGCAGGCCCTGGTCGACAGCGGTCGCTCCGGCGCGGGATACACGCCGGCGCCACTGGCAACCTTGATCCGCGGCGGCGACGGATCCAATTTCGGCCGGATGATCGTCGAGATGCAACGTGCCTACCAGTCGGCGCTGCGCTGGAAGATCGGCGGCGAGACCGCGTACGCCGAGGAATCGGTGGCCCTGCTCAATGCCTGGTCGTCGACCATGACCGTGCTGACCGGCGACGCCGACCGCTTTCTTGCGGCGGGCATCTACGGCTACCAGTGGGCCAACGCGGCCGAGATCATGCGCGGCTATCCCGGCTGGGCTGCCGCCGACGTCGCGAGGTTTCAGCAGTGGCTCCTGGATCACTTCTACGCGCTGAGCCATTCGTTCCTGACCGATCACAACGGCACCGAGACGAGCAAGATCACCAACTACTGGGCCAACTGGGACCTGTGCAGCGTCGCCGGAATGCTGGCCATCGGCGTGTTCTGCGATCGCCCCGACATCGTCGGCGAGGCGGTCACCTACTACAAGACGGGGCGGGGCATGGGCTCGTCCATGCACAACGTGGTCATGCTCCACCCCGGCTACCTCGGGCAATGGCAGGAGGCCGGCCGCGACCAGGGACATGCCACGCTGGGCATCGCGCTGGCGGGCGCCATCTGCGAGATGGCGTGGAACCAGGGCATCGACCTGTACGGGCTGGCCGACAACCGATTGCTCGCCGGTGCCGAGTACGTCGCGAAGTGCAACCTCGTCGACGCCTCCGGCCAGCTGTACGAGATGCCTTTCGGCACCTATACGAACAGCCACGGCACGATGACCGCGGTGTCGTCCGGATCGCGCCCGACCCTGCGGCCCTGCTGGGAGGGAATCTACAACCACTACGTCAATCGGCAGCGCCTCTCGGCGCCCTGGGTAGCGGCCATGGTGGCGCGGGTCCGGCCGGAGGGCGAGGACGGCGGGGGTGACGAACCGAGCTTCGGCACGCTCACTTTCTCGCGTGACGCCGCGGCACCCGGCGCCGCGCCAAGCGGCTTGACGGCCTTCCTGACGGGAGGCGACACGGTCCAGGTCTCCTGGTGGGGGAGCGCGGGGGCGACGAGCTACAACCTCAAGCGTGCGTCGTCGCCGTCAGGCGCGTTCAAGCTCCTGGGCGCCGTCAGCGATCCGCGCACCTGGGCCGATTCGCCCGGCAATGGAACCTGGTACTACACCGTCACCGCCGTCGGCCCGTCCGGCGAGAGCGCCGCGTCCAACGTCGCACGCGTGGTCGTCGGCACCGAACTGCGCTCCCACCTTGCGCTGGATGCCGGCAGCGGCACGAGCGCAGCGGACAGCACCGGAAACGGCGCAGCCGGCGCACTGCTCGCAGGCGCCGGTTGGGGCGCGGGCCGCAAAGGCGGCGCCGCCGTCGCCATGGACGGCGATGCGGGCTACGTCGAGCTGCCCGCCGGCGTCGTGTCGGTGCTGGGCGATTTCACCATCGCCCTCTGGGTCTATTGGAACCAGGCGGCGTCCGGCGCACGGATCTTCGATTTCGGCTTCAACGACGTGACCTACATGTCGCTGGTGCCGGCCTATGGCCGCGGCGGCATGCGGTTCATGGTGACGACGGCCTCGTCGTGGCAGGGCGAACAGGCGGTGAACACGCCGCAGCCGCTGCCGAGCGGTCGCTGGGTGCATGTCGCCGTGACGCTGCGCGGTACCGTCGGCACGATCTACGTCGACGGGGCGGCCGCCGGCACGGCCGATGGCATCCTGCTGGCGCCATGGCAATTGGGAGCGACGCCGCAGAACTGGTTGGGCAGATCGCAATACGGGACCGATCCGCATTTCAACGGGCGCATGCAGGAGCTGCGCATCTACAGCGGCGCCTTGTCGGCGGCGGAGATCTCGGCGTTGCACGCGGGTTGAGGCTGCTTCGGTCCGCCAGACCACCGCCGATACGTTATCTTCGCGAGGTCATCCACACCGCGAGCCTCGCCCCGCCGCCATGCAATCCATCTGGGACAGCACCCTTTCCGCGTATTGGTCGGTGACCGAGATCCGCGCCAACCTGGCGATGTTCCTCACGCTGGCCGGCGCGCTGCTGCTGGGCCTGGCGGTGGGCTACGAACGCACGTTCCACGGCCGCGCGATCGGCATGCGCACCTACGGCCTGGTCTGCATGGCGTCGGCCGCGCTGACGACGTTCGTGGGCTATCCGACGCTGTGGTACGGCGGGCTGCATGCCGGCATGGCGACCAGCGTCGACCCCACGCGCGTGGTGCAGGGCATCGTGACCGGCGTCGGCTTCCTGGGCGCGGGCGTGATCATGAAGGACGGGCTCAACATCCGCGGGCTCACGACGGCCGCGTCGATCTGGTCAGCCAGCGTGATCGGCATCCTGGTGGGCGTGGGCTTCTACGGGGCGGCGATCCTGCTGGCCGCGCTGTCCATCCTGTGCATGCTGTGGGTGCAGCGCATCGAGTCGTGGCTGCCGGCCATCGCATCGCTGTCGGTGACGGTGCAGTTCAAGCCCGGCGTCGCGCCGCACGAGCAGGAATTCCGCGCGGCGGTGGCGCAGCACGGCTTCGAGATGGTGGGCGACTCGCTCACGATCCACGCCACGCGGGGCACCGCGGAGTGGCACTTCATCGCCACGGCGCGCGACAAGCGCCGTCACACGTCGATGACCGAGCTCGCGCACCTGATGGGTGGCAACGAGCTCGTGGAGAGCTTCCAGCTTTCGCATTGCCGCAACTGAATCGGCGCTGGCGATCCGGATGGCACGGAAAGCGGGCTTTCGGTGCAAGCGCATGCAAAAAAAGATTGCGCCCCGCCCTGCCCAATCCCGCAGCACTTCGCTTGACAGCGAGCATTGGCGCGGCCTGGCGAGCACTGCCCCGGGTCGGCCCACAGAGTTGTCCACAGTTTCGGTGGACAGAATCGCACGCCGCGCGACCGGGCTTGCGCCGAGGTGAACTGGCCGGGGAAACCCTTTATTTCGGCCTGACAGGAGGCGTCGCTCGGCGTACCTTTCGGATCATCAGAGGGAACCGCCATGAACACCGCCTCCAAGATCTCGACCGCGCTGGGCAAGCGCACGCCGGACATGTCGATCGACTGGGAATTCCAGCCGTCGCTGCAGCACCTCGTGGTGCGCACCGACGCTGCGCCCGCCGACGCGACCGGCTGGGCCGAGACGATGCCGGTGGACTTCGACGCGCTCGAGCAGCCGGTGAAGTTCCGCGAGGCGCTGGAAGGCCTGGCGGTGCGCGACATCGACGAGCCCGAGATCTTCCGCGTCTTCTTCGGCCAGCCCGAGGCCACGCCGGCGCGCGCCTGAGCCGCCGCTACGCCAGCCGCGGGTCGAGCACGTCGCGCAACGCATCGCCGATCGCGCTCAGCGAATAGATCAGCAGGAACATCGCCGTCACGGTGCCCAGCAGCGGCGCCCAGATCTCGTTGGTGAGATCCTGCGACGCGCCCGCGATCAGCAACCCCCAGCTGGCGCCGTCCTGCACGCCCAGCCCCAGGTAGGTGAGGATCACCTCGCCCTTGACCGCCGCCAGCAGCACCAGCGACGACGTGACGATGGCCACGTGGATCACGTTGGGCAGGATCTCCGAGAACATGATGCGGCGCGAGCCCGCACCCAGGCTGCGCGCCGCGAGCACGTAGTCGCTGCCCTTGTGGCGCAGCACCTCGCCGCGCACCAGCCGCATGATGCTGACCCAGCTCGTGGCGGCGATGGCCACGCACATCGACGTGAGGCCCTTGCCCAGCGCGTACGAGATGGCCGTGATCAGCAGGATGTCGGGCACCGACACCACCACCGAATACACCCAGTTGATGATCGCGTCCACCCAGCCGCCGAAGTAGCCCGCGGCCAGGCCCAGCGCGGTGCCGAACGGCACGGCCAGGGTCGTGGTGACCAGGCCGATGGTGACGGCCGTCTGCGCGCCGGCCAGCACGCGCCACAGCACGGAGCGACCCAGGATGTCGGTACCCAGCAGCGTGGCCAGGTGCCAGCTCGGCGGCTGCTGCGCGTCGCCCACCGCCGCCTCGTGGTCGGGCAGCAGGTGCGCGTAGCCGGCCACGGCCACCAGCAGGTACGCGAGCACGACGAGCATGCAGGCGCGGACGTGCGGCCGGCGCCAGAGCGCGGCCAGGGCCTCCATGGCCGCCGAGCGCGGCTTCGCGTGCGAAGCGGCGGGCACGCTGCTCATGAAAGCCTCACGCGCGGATCGGCGACCGCGTACAGCAGGTCGTTGACCAGGTTGAAAAGCACCAGCGCCAGCGCGCCCAGCACCGTCACGGCCTTGAGCACGGGCAGGTCGCCGCGCGACAGCGCATCGATGGTGAGGTTGCCGATGCCCGGGATCGAGAAGAAGCGCTCCATCAGGAACGAGCCCAGGATGAGGAACGGGATCGTGGTGACGTTCTGCGTGATGATGGGAATCCACGCGTTGGGCAGCACGTGGCGGAACAGCACCCGGCCCTCGCCCGCGCCCTTGGAGCGCGCGGTGCGCACCCAGTCGGCGTCGATGTCGGCCAGGAACAGCGTGCGGTACAGGCGGATGTCGGGGCCCATCAACAGCAGCAGCTGGATCAGCCACGGCAGAGCCAGGTACTTCACCGCGGCCCAGCCGCTCTCGTAGCCGTTGATGGGGAACCAGTCGAGCTTGAACGCCAGCAGGTACTGCAGCGCCAGCACGTAGACCAGCGCCGACACGCTCATCGCCCCGATGAACAGCGCGCGCGCCGCGCGGTCGACGATGCCGTCGCGGTGGCGCGTGATGAACAGCGCGATGGACACGTTGACGATCGCGCCGAACACGAACGGCGGCACCGTCACCGACAGGCTCACCAGCGCGCCCGACTTCAGCTGCGTGCCCAGGTCGTCGCCGGTGACGTAGGACCTGCCGTAGTCGAAGGTGACGATCTGGCGCAGGAAGTCGACGAACTGCAGGGGCAGCGACTGGTCGAGCCCCCACTGGTGGCGCAAGTTGGCGATCGCCTCCGCGGTGGCATGGTTGCCGAGCGCCGTGCGCACCGGGTCGGGCCCGAACGCGTTGAACAGCAGGAACGTGAGCAGCGCCACGCCGAACACGGTGGGGATGGCCTGCAGCAGCCGGCGGACGACGTACGCGCCCATCAACGGACTCCGCCCGGCGTCATTGCATGCCCTTCCTCTTGGCCACGGGATCGATGCGCAGGTAGTTGTTCTCGATGGCCAGCGGATTGCGCTTGAAGTTGCCCACCCACTTCTGGAAGATGCCGAAGCGCAGCGGGTCGAACACGCCGATCAGCGGCGCGTCGTCCTCGATCAGCGCGTTCATGGTCTTGAAGTACGCGTAGCGGGCCGGCCCGTCGGCCATCAGGCGCGAGGCCTCGTAGGCGCGGTCGTAGGCCGCGTTCGCGTAGGCGCCCATGTTGGGGCCGGGCGTGACGTTCCTGCTGTACAGGAGCTGGTAGAAGTCCTCGGCGTCCGGGTAGTCGGCCGTCCAGTCGTAGTAGGCTAGCTGGAAGTTGCCGGCGCCGGTCGCCTTGAGGAACGCGGGCACGTCCTGGAACGAGCCATTGAGCTGCACGCCGATGGCGGCGAACTGCGCGCGCAGCAGGTCGAACATGTTGCGGGTGTCCGAGTCGGCGAGATAGAAGCTCATCGTCAGCGGCGGCAGGCCCGCGCCGCCGGGATAGCCCGCGTCGGCCATCAGCTTCTTCGCGAGCGCCAGGTCCTTGCGGTGCGGCGGCGCGCCCGTGTCGCGCTCGTTGCCCGGCATCTCGTAGGGCACGATCGAGTCCAGCTTGCGTCCCCGCCCGTTCAGCAGCACGTCGATCTCGGCCTGCACGTCGATCGCGGCCGCCAGGGCCTGGCGCAACGCCTTGTTCCCGCCGAGGATCGGATCCTTCATGTTGAGGGCGACATAGACGATGCCCGGCGCCGTGGTGTACGAGATGCCGAACCGGCCCGCGTACTCGTCGGCCACCGCGAAGCTGCCGTCCGGCGCGCGGCGGATCAGCTTGGCGAAGTTGGCGCGGTCGAGGAAGCGCCAGTCGATCTCGCCGCGCAGGAACTTCAGCGCCGCGGGCTGGTTCTCCTCGATCAGCGGCAGCTCCAGCACGTCCACCAGCGGCAGGCGCTTGCCGGCGTCCTTCAGCAGGCCCCTGGCGGCGTCGCCGGGCTCGCCCACGCTCGGATAGACGCCGTAGTAGTCGGGGTTCTTCAGGAGCCGGATCACGCCCTTGCGATCGAGTTCCTTCTCCGCGTGGAACGGGCCGGTGCCCACCGGGTTCAGCCCGAAGCGATCCTTGTAGAAGCGCACGGCCTCCGACGGCACGATGGACGTGGCGGTCATCGCCAACGCGTACAGGAACAGCGGGTTGTCGTGCGTGAGCCTGATGGTGAACGTCGTGGCGTCCACCTTGCGCAGGCCGGCCACGTCGCTGCCGGTGAGGTCGACGCCCGGCGCGGCCTTCAGCGTGGCGGCGTGGTACGCGTCCAGGCCCTGCACCGCGTCCTTCATCGCCCACCAGGTCTTGTCGTTGAGGCGGCCGTCGGCGAAGCGCTTGATCGAGTACAGCACGTCGTCGCTGGTGACGACGCGGCCCTTGCCGCCGGGAAAGCACGGGTTGTCGGTGAAGCGCACGCCGGCGCGCAGCTTGAACGTGAGCGTGAGCCGGTCGGCCGACAGCGTGGGCATGGACGCCAGCAGGCCCGGCTCCATCTTGTAGGGACGCTCGAGGTACGCGTAGTTCAGCAGCGTGCTGTAGACGGACTGCAGCAACTGGTCGGAGAGGGCGCTGAAGGTCTGCACCGGGTCCAGCGTGTCGAACTGGGCGTAGCGCGGCATCGTGAGCACGGTGGGCTCGTCTGCGCCCGCGGCACCCGCGGCGGCAAGCGCCAGCGACAGGCAACACAGCACGCGGCGGATCGGCTTCATGGTGTCTCTCAGGTTCAAAGAAGGTGGCACGCGGCGCGCTGCAGGCCCGCCGTGTCGATGACGCGCAGCTCGGGCACGCTCTCGCGGCAGCGCGGCTGCGCAAGCGGGCAGCGCGGATGGAAGGCGCAGCCGGCGGGCGCCTCCAGCGGGCTCGGCACGTCGCCTTCCAGCGGACGCGTGGCGCGCTCGCGGCGCGGCACCGGGTCGGGCACGGCGGCCAGCAGCGCCTGCGTGTAGGGATGGCGCGGCGCGGCGAACAGCGCCGCGGCCGGCGCGGTCTCGACGACGCGGCCCAGGTACATCACGGCGACCGTGTCGCACAGGTATTCGACGATGGACAGGTCGTGCGAGATGAACACGTAGCTCAGGCCGAAGCGCTGCTGCAGGTCCACCAGCAGGTTGAGCACCTGCGACTGGATCGACATGTCGAGCGCCGACAGCGGCTCGTCCAGCACCATCACCTTGGGTTGCAACGCCAACGCGCGGGCGATGCCTATGCGCTGGCGCTGGCCGCCCGAGAGCTCGTGCGGCCAGCGATCGAGGTGTTCCGGCGCGAGGCCCACCAGCTCGACGAGCTCGCGGATGCGCGCCTCGCGCTCGGCGCCTGCTGCCAGGCCGTGCACCTCGAACGGCACCTCCAGGATTTGCCGGATGCGCTTGCGCGGGTTCAGCGAAGCGAACGGATCCTGGAACACCATCTGCACGTCGCGCGTCAGAAGCCGGCGCTCGGCCTCGCCCAGCGTCGCCACGTCGCGGCCTTCGACCAGCAGCCGCCCCGAGGTCGGCGGATGGAGCCCCACCATCGCGCGCCCCAGCGTGGTCTTGCCGCAGCCCGATTCGCCCACCACGCCCAGCACCTCGCCGGCGCGCACCTCCAGGCTGACGCCGTCCACCGCGCGCAGCCGCGCGATCTCGCGCTTGAACAGGCCGCCGCGCACCGGGAATTCGACCGACAGGGCCTCGGCCCGCAGCAGCGGCGCGGTCATGCGAGGCCGCCTTCCGGGAAGTGGCAGGCGGCGGCGTGTTCGTCCCCCGCGACGGGCGCGAGCGCGGGCACCTCCTCGCGGCAGCGCGCCTGCGCCCGCGGGCAGCGCGCCTGGTAGCGGCAGCCCTCGATGCGCACCAGCGGCGACGGCACGCTGCCTGGGATCACGTTCAGGCGATGGCCGTCGTGGCGCGTCTGGCCGGGCCGCGGGCGCGCGGCCAGCAGGCCCAGCGTGTACGGATGCGCGGGGCGTTCCAGCACGTCGACCACGCCGCCCTGCTCCACCACGCGCCCGCCGTACATCACCACCACGCGGTCGGCGATCTCGGCCACCACCGCCAGGTCGTGCGTGACGAACACGATGCCGGTGCCCAGCTCGCGCTGCAGCTCGCGCAGCAGGTGCAGCACCTGGGCCTGGATCGTGACGTCCAGCGCAGTGGTGGGTTCGTCGGCGATCAGCAGCTCGGGCCGGTTGGCCAGCGCCATCGCGATCATCACGCGCTGCTTCATGCCGCCGCTCAGCTGATGCGGCCAGGCGTCGTAGCGGCGCTCGGGGTCGGAGATCTTCACCTGGCGCAGCAACGCCAGCACCTTCTCGCGCGCCTCGCGCCGGCCGGCCGTGCCGTGGATCGCGAACACCTCGGCGATCTGGTGCCCGATGGTGAGCACCGGGTTCAGGGCCGTCATCGGCTCCTGGAAGATCATCGCCATCGATCGTCCGCGCAGGCCGCGGCGCTCAGCGGGCGGCAGCGCCAGCACGTCCACGCCGTTGAAGCGGATGGCCCCGCCGTCGACCCGCGCGGAATCGGGCAGCAGGCCCATCACCGACAGCGCCGTGACGCTCTTGCCGCAGCCCGACTCTCCGGCGATGCACACCGTCTGGCCGCGCGCGACGCTCAGGCTGACGCCGTCCACGGCGCGCACCTGGCCGCGCGGCGTCCTGAACGAAGTGACGAGCCCATCGACCTGCAGCAGCGGTTCGGCGGTCATGGGACGGCCTCCGCACTGCGTGCTGCGGTGCGAGCGACCTTCGGAGCGGCCGGGCGGTCACTCATGGTGTTGCAGCGGGCATGCGGACGGTCTCGTGGGTCGGCTTCGTGGAGCCGTGAGACAAGCATGGCACGTGCCAGGCGCATCCGACGGCAGGCACCCTCCGGCGCCCGCGCGATGATGCCACAGGGCGGCGCTTCCCTAGACAGGTGCGCTGGCTACTTGGCGCCGTTCGTGCCGACGTTCATGAACGGGATCGGTGCGCTGCCGTACATGGACGTGGGCAGCGCGCCGTTCCAGCGCTGCGCCTTGGTGAGCTCCACCTCGATGCGGCGCAGCTCCAGCACGTCCTTGTTCTTGGCCAGCGCGTCGTTCTGCACCTGCAGCGACTGGGCCTCGGCGGTGGCCACCTTGATCTTCGCGTAGGCCTCACCGTCGGCCGTGGCCTTGACGGCGTTGGCCTCGGCCTCGGCGATGGCGACCTTCTGCTTCTGCTCGGCCTCCACCGTCTTCAGCTTGTTCTCGGCGGCCAGGCGCAGTTGCTCCTGCGTCACCTTGTCGTTGATGGCGCGCATGTAGCTGTCGCTGAACGAGAAGTTGCGCATGTCGATGGAGATCACCTGCGCGCCGTAGTTGGCGAGCTTGGCGCGCAGGGCCGACGTGATGTCGTTGGAGACGGCGGCACGCTGGCTGATCAGGTCGGGCGCCGAGTAGCGCGCGGTGACCGCCTTGAACACCTCCTGCGTGGCCGTCTGCACGTAGTTGGACAGGTTGCCGTCGTGGCTGTACTTCTCGTAGACCTCGGTCACGCGGTCGGGCGCGATCGAGTAGCGCACGGTGAGGCTCACCTTCACCGGCTGCGTGTCGGACGTGGAGCCCTCGGCGTTCTCGATGTCGGCCTGTTCGGCGCGGATGGAGAACACGTCCAGCTTCTGCCAGGGCAGCACGACGGTGAAGCCCTCGCCCTGCAGGCCGCGGATGGCGCCGCCCACCGTGATGACGCCGCGCGACCCCGTGGGCACCGTGCGGATCGGCCAGAACGAGGCCAGCACGATCAGCACGATCACGCCGATGACGGCATCGCGCAGGAGCGCGGCGCCGTTGGGAGAAGAACCATCCTTCGAGTAGCGGCTGGCGAATGTCATAAAGCAATCATGTTGTTGAGGTGAGGAGCACTCTACGCCTGTCGCCCGGCGCGTTTAGAGTGCGCTCACGACTTCGCCGGACGCTTCATGCCTTCGATCGCATCGAGGTTGACCGCGCTGGCCATGGACTTCAGGGTGGCGCCGTCCACCTTGTCGCCGCTGGTCTCCACGATCACGCCGTTCTTCAGGATGACGGTGTACTCGGAGTGGCTGCCGTCCTTGCGGTACTCCTCGTGGATGGTGCGGCCGCTGTCCTTGTAGGTCTTCTCGATGCCGTCGGGCGTCTCCTTGTCCACCGTCACGTTGGCCCAGGTGGCCACCGAGGCGAGGCCGCCCAGGCCGCCGAGGTCGGAGATGGTGAGCTGCGCGTGCTGGTCGCCGCCGGCATAGGAGGCCTTGGCGACGGAGCTGGAGATGCCCATGGCCGAGCCGCCGCTGGTCTCGAACGATTCGCGCTTGAGCGCGCCCAGCGTGTCGGGCAGCTGCGCCTTCAGGTCGGCCACCGGAATCGGCGTGCCGCCGGTGCCCGTGAGCGCGCCCATCATGTCGCCCAGTCCGGCGGCGGCCGACGCCGGGTCGCCCGACTTCTGCGCGGCCTCCATGCGTTCGCGCGCCGCGTCCATGCGCTGGGCCGCGGCGGCCATCGCGCTGGTGTCGACGTTGACCTCGCCGTCGGGGGTCTTGATGCTGAAGCTGCCGCCGCCCGCGCGGCTGCCGGCCACGAGGCCGCCGAAGCCGATGAACATCGCCGAGATGGCGCCGACGACGATCATCGCCACCACGCCGATCAGGATGACCACGGCGGTATAGCCGACGGCCTTGTCCTGCGGGCACTTCATCACCGCGGGCAGGCCCAGGTAGATCAGGTAGATCGAGTAGCAGGCGGCGATGATGCCCAGCAGGCCCAGCGCCGGCACCAGCTTCAGCAGCCCCGCCACGTAGACCGCCGTCATGCCGTAGGCCATCACCTTCAGCGCGCCGACCTGGCTCTTCGTGCCGCCGAAGCTGGGCGCCAGCGCATCGACGATCAACGCCATCACGAACACGATCACCAGGCTCAGCACGTAGCCGAACACCGCCGCCACCAGCCCGCCGACGATGGGCACGCGATAGCCGAAGCCGAACGCGCCGACGCCCACCAGCGACATGCCGATGAACCCGCACACCGCCGGAATGGCCGCGAGGATGATCAGCCAGTCCTTGTAGATCGAGGCCACCGAGGCCGGCTCGGCATCGATCACGGGCCAGGTCTCCGCCGGCTTGAGGAGGATGGCCTTCGCGCGTTCGATCAGGTTCATGGTGCTTCCTTGGTGAAAGACTGGTGGATACCCTCGTCCGGCGGATGAAGACGACCCCGGCGCCGAGCCCCGGGATCATCGACTTACCACGACCGCGCGACCATCCCCAAAAGGAAGGACGCGCCGCCTCGATCGAGACGGCTAGAAGCTGAGGACGAAGGCCGCGCCCCCCTCGATCGGCCGCACGTGCCGCACGCGGCCGCCCATGCCGTTCACGAGCTGGCGCACCACGGTCAGGCCGATGCCCTGGCCGCCTTCGCGGGCGCTGAAGAACGGCAGGAAGATCTGGCGCTCCAGGCCCGCGGGCACGCCCGGCCCGTTGTCGCGCACCGTGATCTGGAAACGTCCGCCGCGTCCCTGGCGCGCCTGCACCCACAGGCGCGGAGATGGTGCGTCGACGGTGGCCAGCAACGCGTTGTTGACCAGCGCCAGCAGCGCCTGTTCGAGCTGGCCGTCGTCGGCCTGCAGGCGCAGGCCCGGCGAGCCGACCTCGAAGGCGACGCTGCCGCCGCGCGACTGCCAGGCAGGCGCGATGGCCCGCTCGAGGCGAGCAAACAAGGCCTGCACGTCCACCGGCACCATCGTCGGCGCGGGCCATTGGCTGACGCGACGGTAGGTGCCCACGAAGCTGGCCAGGCTGTCGGCGCGCCGCGCGATGGCATCGAGTGCCTGGCGCAGTTCCCCCTCGGCCCCTGGCTCGTCCGCCAGCGACTGCGCCGCCTGGCTGAGGCTGCGGATCGGCGTCAGCGAATTCATGATCTCGTGGGTCAGCACCTGCACCAGTTGCCGCCAGGCCAGCAGCGACTCCGACTCCAGCTCGTTCTCGAGCGGCACCAGCACCAGCAGCGCCTGCGCCTGGCCTTCGAGCGCCAGCGCCTGGCGCCGCAGCTGCCAGCGCTCGCTGCCGCGCTCGGTCTCCAGCACCACCGGGCCGGCGTGGCGGGCGTCGCGCAGCAGTGCGTGCAAGACCTCGACATCGCGCACGCCCCCCGGCGCGGCGAGCCGGCGCGCGCGGCTGGTGAGCGCCCGCAAGGCGCCGCCTTCCAGGCACCAGGCGGCGACGGGCAAGGATTCGAGCTGAGCCTGCAGCAACGCCAGCTGGCGCTGGTCGACCGCGGCCGGCGGCTCGACGACCGGCCTCGCCGCGGCCTGCCGGCGCGCCAGCGGCCACGCGACGGCCAGGCCGATCGCGGCCAACGCGGCGACGCCCGTCCACCCGCGCGCGGACGCCCCCGCCGCGTTCGCCAGCGCGCCCGCGCCGGCCAGCAGCGGCGCCGCCACGAGCAGGCGGATGCGCTCAGAGCCCATGCTTGTCGAGGCGCCGATAGAGCGCGGCGCGCGACAGTCCCAGCAGGCGTGCGGCGGCGCTCAGGTTGCCCTCCGCCTGCGCCATCGCGGCCAGGACCGCGGCGCGTTCCTGCGCGGCCAGCGAGCGCACCGGCTCGGCCGCCGGCGCCGGCACATCGTCCGGCGCGGGTTGCGCGCGCTGCAAGGCCTCGCGACAGGTGGCGATGAGCCGCACGTTGTCCCAGGGCTTGGTGACGAAGTCGAACGCGCCGCGGCGCAGCGCCTGCACGGCCAGGTCGATGTCGGCGTAGGCCGTCATCACCACGACCGGCGGGGGCTGCTGGCGCGCCTGCACCTCGGCCAGCAGGCGCAGCCCCTGGGCACCGTCGGTGCGACCGGGCCCGAAGTTCAGGTCCAGCAGCAGCAGGGCCGGCCGCAGCGCGTCGAGCGCCGCGGAAAGCTCGGCCGGCCGGCGCAGGCAGGTGACGGGCGCCACGCGCCGCTGCAGCAGCAACTGCGCGGCGAGCCCGACGTCGGGATCGTCGTCGAGGAGAAGGATAGGAGCATCCGGCATGGTCGCGAGTGTCGCAGCCCCGCGCACCCGCGCGACACGGGTGTGTCCGGATGCGGACAGGTGGCTTGGCGGCGTCCGCGCACCCCGCCACAGTGCAAGCCGTGATCCAGGCCTCACCCACCCTTGCCAGCGGCGCCGCGATGGACCGGCGCGTGCCGCCGTCGCGCGGCAGGTGGATCGCGCCCGCCGGGGTGCTCGCCCTTCTTGCAGGCGCCGGCCTGCTCGCCTGGCTGCGCGCGCCGCGCCTGCCCGTCGTCGCCGCGCCGCAACTCGCGACGGTCGCAACGGGCACCTTTCGCGACGAGGTGGCGCTGCGCGCCCGCGTCGAGCCGCTGCGCTCGGTGCAGCTCGACGCGTCCGAGGCCGGCCGCGTCGAGGAGGTCCAGGCGCACGACGGCGACAGCGTGGCGGCGGGGGCGCCGCTGTTCCGGTTGCAGAGCGCGGAGCAGGAGCAGTTGCTGATGCAACGCAGCGCCGAGGTCGCGCAGCAGATGGCCAACGTCTCGGTGGAACGCACCGCGCAGGCGGCAAGCCTGGCGCAGAACCGGCGCGAGCTGGCGCAGTTGCAGGCCGCGCAGCAGCAGGCCGAGGCCGACTGGCGGCGCCAGTCGCAGCTCGCCGCTGCGGGGTTCGTGGCACCGGCGGCCGTCGAACAAGGCCAGCGCGCCCGCGAACTCGCCGGCCGCCTGCTGCTGCAGGCCGAAGCCGACCAGCGCGCGGAGGCCGCGATCCGCGAGCAGTCCATCGCCGAGATGGCGCGTGCCGTGCAAGGCCTGCAGCGCGGGCTGCAGTTGCTCGAACGCACTCGCGAGCGCCTGTTGCAGCGCGCGCCGATGACGGGCCAGCTGAGCGGCTTCTCACTCCAGGTCGGCGCCAGCGTGCGTCCCGGCGACCGCCTTGGCCGCATCGACGATCCGGCGGGCGGCGTGCAGTTGGTGGCCGACGTCGACGAGTACTGGCTGCCGCGGCTGCGGCCCGGCCAGGTCGTCACCAGCGACGTCGGCGATTTGTCGCTCGTCCAGGCGCTGCCCCAGGTGCAAGGCGGCAAGGTGCGCGTGCTGCTGCGCTGGCCCGCGGGCCAGGCGCCCGCGTCGCTGCGGGCGGGCCAGGCCGTCGACGTGAAGCTGCAGCTGAGCCCGCCGACCACCGCGCTGCTGCTGCCCGAGGGCCCGGGCGTCCAGGCGCGCCTGTACGTGCGCGAGGGGCAGCGCCTCGAACGGCGCAGCGTGCGCCTGGGGCGCCACGCCGCCGGCCTCGTCGAGATCCTGGGCGGACTGAAGCCCGGCGACGACGTCCTGATCTCCCAGCCACCCGCCGACCGCGAGACACTCGCCCTGCCATGATCGAACTGCACCAACTCACCAAGCGGCATCGCGCAGGCGACGTCGAGACCACCGCGCTCGACGCGATCGACCTGCGCATCGAGGCCGGCGAATACGTCGCGATCACCGGGCCCTCGGGCTGCGGCAAGTCCACGCTGCTGGGCCTGCTGGGCCTGCTGGCTCGTCCCAGCTCGGGCCGCTACCTGCTTCAGGGCGAGGACGTGGCCTGCCGGGGCGAGCGCGAGCTGGCCGCGATCCGGCGTGGCCGCATCGGCTTCGTGTTCCAGAGCTTCAACCTGGTCGACGAGATGAGCGTGCACGACAACGTGCAACTGGCCCTGCGCTACGGCGGCCTGCCCGAGAAGGCGCAGCGCGCCCGCGTGGCCGAGGTGCTGGAACGACTGGGCCTGGCGCATCGCGCGAAGCACCATCCCAGCCAGCTCAGCGGCGGCCAGCAGCAACGCGTGGCCATCGCGCGCGCCATCGCCGCGCGCCCCGCCCTGCTGCTGGCCGACGAGCCCACCGGCAACCTGGACAGCGCGCACGGCCAGGACGTGATGCGCCTGCTGCGCGAACTCAACGACGAAGGCACGACGCTGGTGATGGTGACGCACAGCGCCGAGCACGCCGCGCTGGCGTCGCGCACCGTGCGCCTGCTCGATGGCCGCGTGCAGGTGGACGCGCATGCGGAGCACCTGTCGTGAAGGCCTTGCTGCTGGACGCGCTGCGCGACGTGCGCCGTCGCGGCGCGAGCACCGTCATCGCGATCGCCGGCCTGACCATCGCGCTCGCGGCCTGCCTGCTGGTGGCCCTGTTCGCACTCGCACTGGCGGCGCCCGACCCCGACGTGCGCGATCCGCGCCGCACCATCATGCTCGACTTCAAGGGCAATCCGCCCGGCGAACCCAGCCCGTGGTTCGCGGCGGCGCCGGTGTCGTTCGGACCTTTGCTGAAGAGCCGCCAAGCGCCGCTGGACCTGATCAGCCGCATGGCCTACGGCGGCATGGAGTTCCCCGCCGACGGGCGCCTGAATCCGGCGGTGCTGCTGGCCGTCGACCGCGACCTGGTCGACGTGCTGGGCCTTCGCAGCCTGGCCGGCGATCTTCGCGCCACCCTGTCGCGACCCGACACGATCGCGATCAGCGAGGAGTTGATGCACAAGCTGTGGGGCGAGGTGCGGCCGGCGGAGGTGATCGGCCGCCGGGTCGAGTCGCACGGGCGCTGGTACGCCGTCACCGCCGTCGTGCCCGACACGGACCCGCGCAGCCCGCTCTACGGCGCGAGTCCGCTGGTGGGCCACGCGATGGCGATGAGCAGCTTCGACTCCCCCGCCAACGACATGACCGCGGCCGACCGCGAGGCGATCTTCATGATGACGGGCCGCGTGTTCGCCCGCCTGCGGCCCGGTACCTCCATGGACCAGGTGGCGGGCTGGATGCGCGACGCCTTCGTGGCCAGCCCGAAGTTCAAGGAGCTGCCGCCGGCGTGGCGCGACGGACGCGAGGCCGCCTTCTTCCGCGGCGTGGCCATCGCCGACCTGCCCTTCGACGGGCCTGCAAACGAGCTGCGCTGGCGCGTGATGGCCGCGGTGGGCGCGGCCAGCGCGCTCCTGCTGATGCTGGCGGCATTCAACACGATGAGCCTGCAGGCCGCCCACATGCTGCAGCGCCAGCGCGAGACCGCGCTGCGGCGCAGCCTCGGGGCCGCCACGCCGCACCTTCTTCAGCTGTGGGCGCTGGAGGCGGCCGTGCCTCTGGCCCTCAGCGCGGGCGCCGCGCTGCTGCTGGCCTGGTGGATGGCGCCCGCCGTCGCCGGCTGGATCGCCCTGCCCCCCGAACTGCCGCTGGCCGATCCGATGCCGGTCGCGGCGCTCGCCGCCCTGGCGTGCACCGTGCTGGCGCTGCTGCCCCTGGTGATCGCATTGCCTGCCTGGACCGCGCTGCGCCGCGTGCCGGCCACGGCGCTGCAGGGACGCACGGCCAGCGAGGGCCCGTGGGGCCGGCGCGTGCGCCAGGCCCTGCTGGGCGTACAACTGGGCGGCGTGCTGCTGCTGCTGTCGCTGGCGGGTGTGCTGGCGCTGCAGCAGCATCACATGCTGCACGTCGATCGCGGCTTCGACACGCACGACCGCCTCGTGCTGCGCATGGAGACCGACCCCGACCGCGTGCCCGGCCTGGATGCGTTCGGCGCGGCGCTCTCGCACAGCCCCGCGATCCGGCACTGGTCGTACAGCTTCCTGGAGCCGGCATCCGACGCCGAGAACATGAGCGCGCGCGAACTGGAGACGAGCGCGGATGGCCACGTCATCGAGGTGCGCATGAGTTCCGTCGGCGCGAGCTTCTTCGACACCTACGGCATGGCCGTGCTGGCCGGCACGCCGCGGTTCTCGGAAGGCGAGGCCGACATCGTGGTCGACGCCAAGGCCGCGCGCCTGCTCGGGTTCGCCACGCCGCAGGCCGCGATCGGCGCGATCGTGCAGGGCGGCGGGGCCTTCCTGCAGAAGGGCGACGCGGCGCGCCGCATCGTGGCCGTGATCAAGGACGTGAGCCTGGAATCGGCCCGCAGCGCGCGGATGCCGCAGGCGTTCTGGCTGACGGGCGGCTCGCAATGGGTCGTCACGGCCACCGGCCCGGATCCCGGCGCGCTGCGCGCCGCGCTGGAGACCGCCTGGAAGACACACGGCCTGCAGGTGCCCTACCGCCTGCAATGGGCCGACGACCAGCGCGCCGCCGTCTATCGCCAGGAGGCCCAGATGACCGCCACGGTCACGGCGATGTCGTTGATGGCGGTCGCGGTGGCGATGCTGGGCGCGTACGCGATGGTGGCCGATACGCTGCGCCGGCGTCGCACGGAACTGGTGCTGCACCGGCTGCACGGCGCGGGCGACGCGGCCATCGCCGGCCAGGTGGCCGTCGAATTCGGCACACCGTTGCTGGGCGCGGTGCTGGTGGCGTCGCCGCTCGCGGCCTGGATCGGCTGGATCTACCTCTCGAGCTTCCAGGATCGCGTCGACGCCGTCACCGGCCTCGGCGGCCCGGCGCTCGGCGCGCTGGCGGCGACGCTGCTGGTCACTGCCATCGCGTGCCTGCGCCATGTGCGCCTGGCGCTGGCGTTGCAGCCGGTCGAGGCCTTGGCCTGACCCGTGCGCCGCCTCAGCCGGGCTGCGCCGGCGTGTCGAACAACGCCGGATCGGCCAGCAGGTCGTGCGTCTCGGCGTGCTTGCGCATGTAGGCGTTGAACACCTCGCACTGCGGGATCACCTTGAGCCCGCGCTCGCGCACCGAGGCCAGCGCGAACTCCACCAGCTCGCGCGCGATCCCGCGTCCGCGCAGGGCCTCCGGCACCACGGTGTGGATGAACGTGATCGTGTCGCCGTCGATGGCGTAGGTGGCCACGGCGGCGTGGCGGTCGACGATCTTCTCGAAGCGGTGGGCCGCGGCGTTGTCGCGGATGTCGGTGGTCATGGACTGCATTTCCTTTGCGGGCTGGGCCTCGATTCTGCGGCTGCTCGCCTCGAAGTGTCTTACAGTCCCGGAAAACTCGACGGCCCGGCGAGGCCAGGTACCGACAGAGGGAGGATCCATGCACTCGAACCACGACCGGCCGCGACCGGCCGGCTTCATCACGAGCGGGCTGCTCGCGCTGGCGCTGCTGGCGCCGGCCGCCGGCCACGCCGCCTGCCACGTGAAGGTGGCCGAGCTGCCCGTGCACATGGTGGGCATGCGCGCGATCGCCACGGTCGGCATCAACGGCCAGGACGTGCCGCTGATGGTGGACACCGGCGCGTTCTTCAGCTTCCTCAACGAGGCCACGGCGGCGCAGTTGAACCTGGCCACTCACCGGGCCCCGAACCTCCAGGTGCACGGTCTCACGGGGCGGGTCAACACGCGGCTCACGACGGTGGAGCGGCTGAAGCTGTCCAAGGGCACGATCCCCGATGTCGACTTCATCGTGGGCGGCAACGAGATGGGCAGCGGCGCCATGGGCGTCATCGGCCGCAACCTGCTCAATTTCGCCGACACCGAGTACGACCTCGCGCACGGCATGATCCGCTTCGTGTTCCCCAACGACGAATGCGCGAAGGCCAACATGGCGTACTGGGCCGACGACGCGGCCGCCGTGGCCAGCGTCGACCTGCTGCACGACTTTGACCGCAGGTTCGGCCGCCAGGCGCTGCGCGCGACGGCGAAGTTGAACGGCAAGGAGATCGAGGTGGTGTTCGACAGCGGCGCCACCACCACCGTCACGCTGGACGCCGCGGAGCGCGCGGGCGTGAAGGAGGCCGGCATGACGCCCGACGGGCTGATGTACGGCGCCGGCCGGGGCTCGGCGCGCCAGTGGACGGCCCTGTTCGACCGCTTCGAGCTGGGCGGCGAGCAGATCAACCACAACCGGCTGGAGGTGGGCGATTTCGAGATGGACGACGGCGAGATGCTGCTGGGCGTCGACTTCTTCCTCTCGCACCATATCTACGTGTCGGCGCAGCAGGCGAAGATGTACTTCACGTACAACGGCGGCCAGGTCTTCGTGCTGAACAAGGCCGAGCAGGCCCCGGCGGCGGCATCGGCGCCCCCGGCCGCCGCCGAGGCGCTCGACGCCGACGGCTACCTGCGGCGCGGCGCGGCGTCGCGCGCCCGCGGCGACTTCGCGGGCGCCCTCGCCGACCTCGACCGCGCCTGCGCGCTCGCGCCCGGGAACGCGGCCTGCTTCGCGGCGCGCGCCACCGTGCACGACGACCTGAAGCAGCCGGATGCGGCGCTGGCCGACCTGGACACCGCCCTGCGGCTCGATCCCGCGCTGGCCAGCGCCCGCATCCGGCGCGCCTGGAAGCGCCACAATGACGACGACACGCCCGACGCGACGCTCGCCGACCTGGCCGAACTTGATCGCACGCTGCCGCCGCAATCGCAGATCCGTTCGTCCATGGCCGACCTCTATGCCGAGCTGCACATGCCCGCGCAGGTGCTCGTCCAGCTGGATCAGTGGATCAGGTTCCATCCGCACGACATCGCCCTGGCCGACGCGTACAACGAGCGCTGCTGGTCGCGCGTACGCCTGGACGTGGCGCTGGACAAGGCACTGGACGACTGCGACGCGGCCATCGATCTCGACGACAAGGCGGCGTCGTACCTGGACAGCCGCGGCTGGGTCCGGCTGCGCATGGGCCAGTGGGCCAAGGCGAAGTCCGACTTCGACAAGGCGCTGGCCAGGAAGCCCGAGCTGGCGGGTTCGCTGTACGGCCGAGGCATCGCGCAGGGCCGGCTGGGCGACGCCGCCGCGAGCGAGGCCGATCTCGCGGCGGCGCGCAAGCTGCAGCCGACGATCGTGGAAGACATGCGCCGGCTGGGCCTGGCATTGGAACAACCGGGAGGACAACGATGAACGGATGGCGAACGATGGTGGTCGTGCTGGCGCTGCTGGGGGCGGCGTCGGCGCAGGCGAAGTGCAAGATCGAATACCTCCAGATGGCGGTGAGGATGGAGGGCACGCGCGCCATCGCCACGCTGGGCATCAACGGCACGCAGATCCCGATGGTGGTCGACACCGGTGCGTTCTACAGCAACCTCACCCGGGCCTCGGCCGAGCAGCTGGGCCTGGAACTCCGGAGCCTGCCTTTCGGCTTCACGGTGGAGGGCCTGGCGGGCCGCATGCAGGATCCGCGCAGGACCACCGTGCCCCACGTGCAGTTCCTCGGCGGCGAACTCCCCGACGTCGAGTTCCTCGTCGGCGGCAACGATTCAGGCCTGGGCGGCATGGGCCTGATGGGCCGCAACATCCTGTCGGTCTTCGACACGGAATACGACCTCGCGCACGGCATGATCCGGTTCGTGATGCCCAACGCCGACTGTGGCAACGCCAACATGGCGTACTGGGCCGGCGACACGCCCGTCTCCGAGATCGCGCTGATTCGCGAAAACCGCGACATTCGCGACCGCCGCGACAAGACGCCGGCCATCCGCGCGGTGGTCAAGGTCAACGGCCACGACACGGTGGCCCTGTTCGACTCCGGCGCGAGCACCATCGTGTCGCTGCACGCCGCCAAGAGTGCCGGCGTCGGAGAGGCCGCGCTGGAGCCCCTGGGCGACCTGTACGGCGTCGGCAAGGGCCGCGTCAAGGGCTGGACGGCCGCCTTCGACAGCGTCGCGCTCGGCGACGAGACCGTGCGGCACAACCGCCTCGAGGTGAGCGACTTCGATGCCCGCGACTTCGACATGCTCGTGGGCATCGACTTCTTCCTCTCGCACCACATCTACGTGTCGAAGAAGCGCGCGCGCATGTTCTTCACCTACAACGGCGGCCCCGTGTTCTCGCGCAACGCGAGCGAGAAGCCCGCGGGGCCGGCGTCGGCCCCCGAAGGCCTGTCCGCCGACGAGCTGTTCCGGCGCGGCTCGGCCTCGCTCTCGCGCAACGAGCTGGCGACGGCGCTGGCCGACCTCGACCGTGCCTGCGCGCTGGAGCCGGGCAACGCCTCGTTCCACGCCACGCGGGCCGCGGCGCACGCGCGGATGAAGGACTTCCCCCAGGCGCTGGCCGATTTCGACGCCGCGCTCGCGCTCGATCCGCGGCTCGACGAGGCCCGGCTGCAGCGCGCGTGGCTGCCGCGCACGGACGCCGGCCACGCCAAGGCGCTGGACGACCTGGCGTTCCTGGACGACAAGCTGCCGCCCCAGTCGAACCTGCGCGCGGGCATGGCGAGGCGCTACGACGACCTGGGGCTGCCGTCCGCGGCCATCAGGCAATGGACGCTGTGGATCGCGAACCATCCGGACGACATCATGGTGCCCGGCGCGAAGAACGCGCGCTGCTGGGGTCGCATGGTGGCCGACATCGAGCTGGACAAGGCCCTGGCCGACTGCAACGACGCGATCGACGACGACGGGAAGGACGTGCACCGCCGCGACAGCCGCGGCTGGCTGTACCTGCGCCTGGACAAGGCCGCCAAGGCCAGGGCCGACTTCGACATCGCCCTCGCGGCAAAGCCCGCGGCCGCGTGGTCGCTCTATGGCCGTGCGCTGGCGCATCAGCGCCTGGGCGAGGCCGCCGCGGCCCAGGCGGACCTGGCCGCCGCGCGCGCGGCCGAGCCGAAGATCGACGAGAAGGTGAAGGCGATCGGCTTCGACCCGGCGCCCTGACGGAGCGCTCAGCCGCGCCGCAGGGCCGCGCTGCGGCGCGCGGGCGTGCCGGCCGACTGCTCGGCGGCCTCGTTGGACTGCTCCAGCCACTGCAGCGCGTCGATGTAGCCCACGAAGTGCTCGAGGTACTCGGGCGACAGCTCGCGCATCAGCACCAGCGAGCGATGCACGAGATGCTGCGAGTTCAGTGGCCCCGCGTTCTCGGGCAGGCAGGCGCGCGACTGCGCGAGGCGCTGGTCGGCGCTCAGGCGCGACCAGGTGCGCTTGAAGAACTGCAGCGTGCGGGCCTCGGGCAAGGGCCTGTCGACCGCATCCGGGCGGGCCGCTACCCGCGTGCCCAGCACCGGATGCGGCTTCTGGCGCGCCACGTGGGCCACGAGCTCGGCCAGCGGGCCCGGCTTGCGCATCTCAGGCATGGGGTGCGCTGGCCGGCGCGGCGGCGTTCGCGCGGCTGGGCCGCGGCGTGGGCGCCATCTCCACGCGGCGGTTCTTCGAGCGCCCCTCGGCGTCGGCGTTGTCGGCCACCGGCTGCTGCGACCCGAACGCGGCGGCGAAGATGTCGGCGGACGGCACGCCCTCCTCCACCAGCGCCCGCGTGACGGTCAGCGAGCGCTGCGCCGACAGCTCCCAGTTGTCGGCGAACTGGTGGTTGCCGCCGCGCACCTGGCGGTCGTCGGTGAAGCCGCTCACCATCAGGATCTCGTCGCGCGACTTCAGGTAGGTGGCGATGGGGCCGGCCAGCGTCTTCAGCAGCGCGCGGCCGTCGGGCTGCAGCTCGGCGGAGTTGAACGCGAACAGCACGGCGCCGTTGATGTCGATGCGGCCGTGATCGATGGTGACGCGGCCCGCGGCCAGCGGCACGGCCAGCGCGCGCTCCAGTTCGGCGCGGCGCTGGTTCTCCAGCTGGTGCTGCCGGATCTCCTCCTGCAGCCGCGTCACGAGCTCCAGCTGCGACGCCAGCGCGAACAGCAGGATCAGCACGAACGCGCCAAGCAGGCCAGCCATCAGGTCGCCGAAGACCGCCCACACCGGGGTGGACGCGTCCATCCCGCCGTCGTCGACCTCGTCCGCGATCACGCCAGCGCCTCCGCGGCGTGGCGGCCGGCCAGGCGCTGCAGGTCCTCGATGATCTGCTTCTGCGACAGGATGCTGAGGTCGATCACCTCGCGCGCCTGGGCCACGTAGTACGCGAGCTGCTCGTCGCTGCGCGCCATCTGCGCGCCGAGCGCGCCGTCGATGCGTTCCAGGTGCGCGCCCATCCGGTCGTTGGACTCGGTGAACAGCGCCACGGCGGCGCCGAAGGCCTCTCCCAGGCTGGCCACCTGCGCCGCGCCGCCGCTGACCTGCGCGGCCACGTCGACCAGCTTGCCGGTCTCGGCCTGCACCTGGTCGTTGAAGCGCGCGCCCACGCGCTCAAGCACCTCGGCCGACGACGTGACGAGCGCGTCGATGGCGCCGCGCTGCTCGCTGGCGGCCTGGTTGACGCCGTCCAGCAGCGTGCCCAGCGTCTCGAGGATGCGGGCGCGTTCGTCGAGCATCGTGTTGTCACGCGCCATGCTGTCGGAAAGCTTCTGGCGCAGCTCGGAGATGACCTCGGCCGCGGCGCGCGGCGCCTCGGACGCGGCCTGCACCAGGCGGCCGATCTCGGCGATGGTGGCGCGCGCCTGCGTCTCCGCCTGCACGGTGATGTCGCGCGCGGCGCGCTCCATGGTCTCCACCACGCGCTGCTGCTGCGCCAGCGACTGCGCGCCGGCCTGCTGCCATTGCTGCTGCAGCGATTCGGCCATGGCCTCGAGCGACTGCGCCATCGCCTCGACGCGCTGCTGGTCGCGCGCGGCCGAGGACGCCTGCAGCTCGACGTGGGCCCGCTGCGCCGTGTCCAGCAGCGAGGCGGAGCGGCGCTCGAAGGTGGCGGCCGCGACCGCCAGCGTGTCGGTCATCTCGCCCTGCCAGCCGGCATGGCGGCGCGCGACATCGTCCAGCAAGGCCGCGGAGCGCGTCTCGAAGGTCTGCGCGAAACGCTCGTGCGACGCTGCCAGCGTGGCGGCGAGTTCGTCGCCCGCGCGCGCGTGACGCGCGAGCAGCCCCTGCCAGGATTCGGCCACGCCGGCCGTGCTGGACTCGAAGCGCGTGGACAGCTGGTCGAGCTGGCCCTGCATCGTGCCGGCCAGCGCGGCGTGCAGCGCCGCGGTCTCGCGCGCGATGCCGGCCAGCGTGGCCTCGGCCACGGGGCGGATGGTGTCGCCGGCGATGCGCGCACCCTCGGTGAGGCTCGCCTGCAGCGTGCGGTCGACCGACGCCGCGAGCCCCGCGTAGGCGGCCTCGGCCTGGCCCTGGAAGCGTTCCTGGCTGGCCAGCAGGCGGGCGTTGGACGCGTCGGCCTGCGTGGCGAGCGTGTCCATCAGCGACTTCAGGCCGTCCACCAGGGACGGCATCAGGTCGGCCTGGCGCTGCAGCAGCGCCAGCGATTGCTCGCGCTGGTGCGCCACCGAGAACGGGCGCAGCGACGTGGCGATGCGCGCATCCAGCTGCTGCGCCACGGCGATGCGGTCGCGCCGGCCCAGCGCGGCCAGCAGGCCCAGCGCCGCCGACGCGGCCACGCCGGCCACCGAGGTGCCGAAGGCCAGGCCGAGGCCCTTGACCGGGGCGATCAGCGAGTTGCGCACGGCCACGAGGTCGGTGGCGGTCTCCAGCGCGGCGCCGGTGCCGCGCAGCGTGAGGATCATGCCCAGGAAGGTGCCCAGCATGCCCAGCAGCACCAGCAGCCCGGCCAGCGTCGGCGCGAGCGCCGGGCCGGGCAGCGCCACGGGCTCGCCCTCGACGCGGCGGCGCACGCTGTTGCGCAGCGCGGCGGGCACGCGCTCCAGGAACGGACGCAGGCCGGCCGGCGCCTCGGGGAGTTCGGCGACGGCCTGCGCGAGCGCGTCGGTGGCGCGGCGGAAGCGTTGCAGCTCCAGCACGCCCGCCAGGTAGAGCGCGCCGATGAGGACGGTGATGCCGAGCGCCAGCGGGTTGGTGAGCAGGTAGCCCGCGCCGACCCAGGCGACGACGGCCAGGCCCGCGAGGAAGGCGGCGTGGCGGGGAATTTGATTCATGAGCGATCGGTTGACGACTTGCGGCAGGCCTCGAGCAGGCCTTCGACGGGTTGCAGGCGGAGATCGAGTTCGGCGAGCAGCAGGTTGCGCATCTCCCCGCGGAACCGGTCCAGCCACGGCCCGGGCTGGGACGGAACGTCGGGCGACGCGGCACGCAGGCGGTCGAACAGCGGCTCCAGCCGCGCGCCGACGGTGGCCAGCAGCGCGCGTTCCTGCGCGCCCACCACCTGCTCCATCACGATGTCGAGCTCGGCCAGCTTGGCCAGCGACGACGAGCGGTCGGCCAGCGACGAACGCAGGCGCCGGCGCAGCGGCACGACCTGCGTCTCCATCGCCAGCTGGCACTTCGTGTAGCGCTGGCGATAGGTGGCGAAATCGACGGGCATCTCGGCGGGCGCGATGGCGCCGGCCAGCGGACGGCCGAAGCGGCGCGGCGGCGGGCCGCCATCGGGCGCCTCGGCGATCGTGCGGGCGAGCGCGGTCCGCACGCGCGCGAGCTCGCGTTCGTCCGCGGCGAGGGCGCCGCGTCCGCCGAAGCCGGGCACGTCCGGACGAGACGGCGCATCGCTCAACGCCGCAGACAGCGAGAACGCATCTGTCCAAGCCAACCAATGGGCGAGGCGCTGCGCGAAATCATCGGGCGCGGCCTGGGCCGGGAGGTCGTCCAGCGCCGCGAGCGCGCGGATGAACGTCGAGCCGGTGAGAGGGGTGCGGCGCGACTCGCGCGCCAAGCTGCCAGACACTGTCGCAGTGGAAAAAAGGGCGGAGTCTACTCTCGTTCGGGGCCCGGTTCAGGCAGGCGTTTTGTGGTACGAGCGGCGAGGCGGCGGCGCCTGCCGGCCGCGCGCCGCAACCCTAGGAGTCTGCGCGGCAGAAGCCGCGCAAACTCCTAGCGGTTGAATGCACGGCTCCCCCGAGCCCCCTCCGCGAGGGAGCTCCAGCTTGTTCGACCGCACCCTCCAGCCTCCCTCCGTGAGGGAGA